>ERZ836877.15-NODE-15-length-220436-cov-31.533794_pt1 | contig 220436 bp, 202 predicted proteins | sample MGYA00519469_ERZ836877 | MGnify/ENA primary metagenome ERZ836877 (study PRJEB31850, sample SAMEA3708809) | human gut metagenome | biome: human gut; feature: human-associated habitat; material: faeces | place: China | collected 2014 ... | reverse complement strand
CCCGAGGGGTCAAATCCCGCGTGCCCGAAGGGGTCAAACGCACGCGCCTTTTCCATCCGTTTTTCTATTCCCGTTATATTGCCTCATTCCGCGTCTCTTGATGAAATAGTGGATGGCACTACCAGCCGCCGACAACTTCAGGATACTTCACTCCGGTGAGGTTGTAAAATGTATTTTCGGCATAGTAGACGGCGTATGAGGATGTGTTTGGATTGTTTAAATAAAACCAGAACAACCTATGGAAAAGGCGCCGGTAACGCCAATGACGATAAGCCTTGACAATTTTTTGATATATCTTTTTCATATGGCAAAAATACGTCCATTGCAAGAACTGAAAACTATAAGTTTTGAATTAGGCAAATTCGGATGATTGAAAATAAGGCCGTTTAAGCCGCGGCAAGATGTCAAGATGATAAGTTGGTCATCTGGGACGATGAGGCGGGCTAAGCGCGTTTAAAACGCCAAATACGGGCATAATTTGACAAAAGATATGAACGACGAAAACATATACAACGAACCGGCCACTTTGACAGCCGAGCTGCAAGAGGCCGCATTCGAGTACCTGCTGCTTAATCCGGGCTCCGAGTTCGGCGATTGGCAGATGGGGCTAATCTCTGATTATCCTGCGGAGGTTGTGGACGCTCTGGGCAACAACCCGGAGGAGGTGAACGCATCCCTCGCGGATATGTGGGAGAGCGACTATGAGGACCCCAAGACTGGCATCGCTCAGAAATTCAGCGAGTGGGCCATGTCATTCGCTAATGAGTACGCGGTGGGGATATATTATTTCCTTGTGGATGCTTACTCTGACATAAAGCGGATGAGGCACAAGTGCTGAATCAAACATAAATTTAACATCGATAATAGGTTCGTTATTCTCAGCCCCTTGTCTGTGTGGCGCAGGCTGCCATCGAAGATTAATCTTCTCTGATTGAACAAACCATTCAATAATAGGGTGGGGATTTCGAACCATCGGAATCCCCACCTTTTATAATTCTCTGCCGATTATGTCAGAATCGGAATATCTGAATTGGCGTTAATTCTTTTGAATGAATAAGCTATGACGCAAAACGAGATTGACCGCACGAGCATTGAGAAAGCTAAAGAGCTTTTCATGTCTGGCAAGGTGTATGCGATTGAAGTCGGCACAATCGTCGGGCTTCAGGCGATTCATCGCGCGTTGTTTGACGGGCTTTATCCTTTTGCCGGGGAGATTCGCAAACTGAATATCTCAAAAGGTGGCTTTCGTTTTGCAAATTCCCTTTATCTCATACCTGCGCTTGAAGCGATAGAAAAGATGCCGGAGTCTACTTTCGAGGAAATTATCGCTAAATATGTGGAGATGAACATTGCCCATCCCTTTATGGAGGGGAACGGTCGCGCTACACGTATTTGGCTTGATATGATGCTTCGTCGCCTCCTTGGTAAGGTGGTGGACTGGCAGCAGATTACTCGCGAAGCATATTTGCAGGCTATGGAACGTTCTCCAGTCAATGACCTTGAGCTTCGTTATCTTATTCAAAACGCCCTTACATCAGAGACTGACGACCGCGACGTAATCTTCCACGGCATAAACCAATCCTACTACTACGAAGGCTACGAGCCTGAATGAAATTGCATAACGATAATGGATAATTCAATATTGAATCGTATTCGTGGATGCTTGTATGGGCAAGCTATTGGCGATGCACTTGGATTCGGAACAGAGGCCCTGACCAAACTTGAGGTTAAAACCTTTTATCCTGATGGACTGAAAAATTATAATAATTTTTATCAGGATGCAAGAAGAAAAGGATGGCCAATGGGTGCATGGACTGATGATACGGAGATGATGCTTTCTATTTTAGATTGCATTGTAGACAATCCTGTAGAGTCAATTTCGCCAACAGTGTTGGCTCCATATTTTCTGACGTTTTATAACAACTGGGGACATACATGCGGAACGCTTACCCGAAAATCACTTAACTTCGCGCCCCCAATATATCAAAATGATCCCATATCCGTATCAAAAATGGTATGGCATCTGAAAGGTGAAAATAATGCACCAAATGGCGGATTGATGAGAACTTCGATAATTGGTTTATGGCCATACAATGTTGTTGAAAATGCTATCAATGTATGTCAGATGACCCATTTCGATAAACGATGTGTGTGTTCTTGCGTGATTGCTTCTTTGATTATTTATAATCTTGTATGGAACAATAAATCGCTTGAAGTAGGAGAACTGTACGCAATAAGCAGTCAATATGACTCGGAATGTAGAAAATGGATAGAGTCTGCATATAAAAACAATGATATCAGTGAGCTTCACTTAGATGATAAGGAAACATTGGCCTATACTTACCGGGCGCTGTCAGCGGCATTGTGGGCATACTTTCATGCGACAGATTTTGAAAGCGGATTGTTGGCGATTGTGAATGAAGGAGGAGATGCCGACACCAATGCTGCTATTGCTTGCGCTATATTAGGAGCAAAATTTGGTTACTCATCAATTCCATGCGTATATATTGAGGGATTGCATAATAAACAGGGTTATTATAATAAGGTTACATCCTTTATTAGCGCGATTTCATCGCGTTATGATACTTGATGGTAGAAGCACAGTCTCAGATGTTTGCGAATGAAGCCGGATGGGTAAAAATGAATGTGATTCGCGAAAGCACGGGGATGGGCGATGTTATTTGAGATGGCCTAATTTTATGGCCGCATCATAGAAGCTGCGACATCTCTTGGCACCTTTTATGGCACTATTTTCATTGCGTACAAAGCCGACTGGATTTCGCTTAACTCTTTGGTCTTCTCGTTCAGGATATCCCATTGGATGATAGTCGAAGCGTCTGTCGGAATAATAGTCTCTGTGATTAGTGTTTGTATATCCATAAGTAGATGATTGTTTATCGTGGTTTTTAGATTTTGTCAAGTTAAAATTATTGTCGCCATATGCAACTATTTTGAGTGGGTTCACGTCTAATAGGGAAATGGTAAAACATAATCGTTATCTAAAGTATGAAAAATTGGAACCCGATTATTTGCAGCGTATTGGGTGCATTGGCATATATCGCGAATTCAGCACTCCTTCCTGACTGGAGCCATTTCCTCGTCGGTGTATTTACGGGATTGGTATTTGTCGCTGCTTATTGGCTTGTCTCCAGTAAGCTGAGGGTGTGGATTCGTGTTTCAATCGCCACGGCGATTGCCATCGGCGCGGGTGCTATAGTCAGATTCTTCTGCATTTGATTTGCCTGGGAAAAGAGTCTATGATGAAATACATCCATACTGTCTCTCTCTTTTTGTGTCTGTCGGTTCTGAGTGCGTGTGACAGGAACCGGGAGGAGCCTCCCTTTGAGACGGAACTACCTGTCCGCGAGATTTATACACCGGAGAATGTCTGGGTGGATATGAAAGACACAGAGGAATATGATAGGCTTGTAGGATGGAGTGGCAGGCTTTTTGTGGTCAATTCTCCTGACGAACTTCCCTGGGATGGAATCGGATTTTCGAGGGCTTACACTGAGGCTGATTTCAGTAATCACACGATATTGGTCTACTATCATATCCATGCCTGGGAGTTTGACAGGTTTAGCTACAGATATGTGTACTACAATCAGGAGGCCAAATACAATTGGTCGATTCTGATAAGTGTCGATTCTCCGGAACCGACATATGCCGACAAGGGTTGTCTGACAAGGTTTGCGGTCATGGTCGATAAGATTCCGGGGGATGCTCGTGTGACGGCCGGGTTCGGATTGAATGGAAATGACTGGGATTGATGAAGCTGATTTGGGAAAAAAAGATTAAATTTGCGGTATGAGGGAACTTTTGTTTATATTATTGGTGGGGTTGCCGTTTGTGTGTGCGGGGCAATCCGAGGTAGGGCATCCAGAAGGCGATGGCTTTAATGTGACTGATAGTGTCGCCGGAAGCCAGTTGCCTGCCGGTTCTGTGACGGAATGTGACATTGATGCTCCGAAACCTGCGGTGGATTATATCCCAGTTGTCGGACCGGTTTTCGGGACTCCGATTTTGAGTTTTGTCGATGTCGGGATGGTGACCGGTTTTGCCGGAATGCAGCAGCAGGTCGGTTTCCCGTTGTGGCACAATGGTGGCGTTGTTGTCGATGGAGGGTCGATGACTATGCCTGGCTTGATGCGTGTTGATACCGGCTCCATCGGTATATACCAGCGGTTCGGTAATTTCTCCGTTTATGGAGGAGGGGTCGCGAACAAGTATGGATATTTTCAGGGTGTGCATACTCAATACGGGATAAACGGCAGTGTGACATATCGGTTCTCTCCCGGGATTCATTTCACGGCGTTCGGGTCATATTATTTCGGAACCCCGCCGGTATTGGGCGGAGGATTGCCGATGCCCCCGTCGATGATGGGGTATTATGCGGTGGGTCGGTTCGGCGGTTCGCTCCATTACCAGTTTAATGAAAATTTCGGGCTGGATGTCGGGGGGCAGATGGTTCAGAAAGTCGGTACTTCCAACTATCGTTTCGAGCCGATTGTCACCCCATATGTCAAGGTCGGCAAAATCGGTATCGGTCTGCCTGTCGGTCAAATCGTAAACGGCCTGCTGAGATAGGTCGGCAAACAAACATTAAAATTCAGATATTATGAATCTTCCATTCTATTCATATCTGCCGGTAGTCGCGGGAATTATCGGAGGGATTATCGGAGGCGTCATCTATAAAAAGAATCGGCGTAAAAAGGAGAAATAATCTGTCAGAGTCGTTTTATTTAGGATGTGGCGGTAAAGGAATGCAATTGTCAATCTGCCGCGATAAAGTCGGCGGTGGTTCAATCTGATGGCTGTCTGAAATGTTTTTTGTCTGAAAGTTGCCGGATATTTGGATATGTCGGTGGGATTTAGTAACTTTGCGGTCGCATTTCCCGGTCACGAGCTGGCGGGGAGACGCAATACAAACTCATTAACAATATTTTTTAATGGCAACAAAAATCAGACTGCAACGCCATGGTCGCAAGAACTATGCGTTCTATCCTATTGTAATCGCCAATAGCAGGGCACCACGAGATGGTAGGTTTATTGAAAGGATTGGTTCTTACAATCCCAACACTAATCCTGCTACAATCACACTCAACTTCGAGCGAGCTTTGTATTGGGTCAACGTGGGCGCACAGCCTACCGACACTGTCCGTAGCATCCTTTCCAAGGAAGGTGTGCTGCTGATGAAGCACCTCCAGGGTGGCGTCAAGAAGGGCGCTTTCGACGAGGCTGAAGCACAGCGTCGTTTCGATGCCTGGAAGGCAAACAAAGAGAAGGCTGTAGAGGCTGTCAAGGCTTCCGACGCCGACAAGAAAGCTGCCGCCGCCAAGGAGCGTCTTGCTGCCGAGCAGGCCAAGAACGCCGCCAAGGCTGAGGAAGTAGCCAAGAAGAAGGCTGAAATCGCTGCCGCCAAGGCCGCTGAGGAGGCTGCCAAGGCTGCTGCTGAGGCTCCCGCAGAGGAAGCTCCCGCTGCCGAAGAGGCTCCCGCCGAATAATCTACTCCGGCTGACAACTTGCTTAACAATTAACATTCCCGGAGGGGCTCTGTCTGAGTGCTTCCGGGTTTGTTTTTTCCTCCTTTTAACAGGTGTTTTTATGGGTAACCCTTTGATTTCTGTCATCATCCCGAATTACAATTACGCCAGATACCTTCCGGAGCGTATAGAATCCGTGTTAGGACAGACATTCCAGGATTTCGAGGTAATCATCCTTGACGATTGTTCGACCGACAATTCAAGGGAGGTGATAGAGAGGTATTCCTCGAATCCAAAAATAGCCAGGATAATATTCAACGAGAAAAATTCCGGTTCCCCATTCGTGCAATGGGACAAGGGGTTGACAGCTGCCCGTGGAAAGTACGCCTGGATTGCCGAGGCTGACGATTTGGCAGAGCCTACATTCCTTGAGCGCCTTGTCAAAGCCATAAATGCTGATTCGGATGTTGTCGTGGCATGTTCGCTCTCCTATATTATAGATGAGAATGGCGTAATCACCGACAAGACCGGATTTGACACATTTGATTCCGCGAGAAGCATAGAAGTTTACAACGGGGTGGATTACATCCGCCACAAGATGTTTGTGGGCAACGGAGTGTATAATGCGTCGATGGCGCTGTTCAGCATTGAGGCTTGGCGCAATATGTCGTCACGCCGTTACCGGAAGATGAGATATTGTGGCGACTGGCTTTTTTGGGTTGAGCTCATGAGGCAGGGGAGCATCGCGGTGGTTAGGGAGAAACTCAATATGTTCAGGAAGCATGGCAGCAGCGTGTCGGATGAGGGGCTTGTCAATGTCAATTCGCTGATTGAGATTCTGACCATTCAGAATTTGCTTCTCGCGATTCCGGCAGTGAATAGCTTTGACCGCCGGTTTATGTTCAAATACAAGTATCTGCGAGACAATGATGGAAAACTGTCTCCCCAGGAGTTAAGGAAAAGCGGCCTTAATCCGTCGTTATATCCGGTTTATTGGACATACAAGCATCTTTTCAGATGGACGCGCCGTCTGAGTAAGGATGACTCAAGTATAAAACTGGTTGCCAAACAGACAATCAATTATTGATTGAACGCATCTTTTGTCGCTGTTTTCTTATGAAACTTGGCCAACAATTTTTGATGCGCATATACTGAAGATAATTTGAAAGGCCTATCGAGAGAGGGGAGAACTGAGACAATTCGTCGAGAAGCTCATCCCTGAATTTAAGCAACCCGCTTTCCTCTTGATTCCCATGAAACAGCCCGGCCAGTCTTTTGAGGGCTAACACCGCCTGTCCTACAGTCTTGCGCAATGTTGTCACACGCTGACGGCGGGAGAAATAGGGATATTTTCTGATGAATCGTATGCGTTTCAATTCGGCATTGAAATAGTCCCGGATTTTTTCCGGATTTCGTTCCGCATCAGAGGTATAGCTTGCCGGATGATGGCAATAATGGTACAGCGGCGCGTCGATATGGACGGCCTGTCCGCCATTTCCTACCCATTCAAACATGACCGCGTGGTCTTCAAAACGGACCTTTTCGGGGAATTTGCGTGTGGACAGAAATTTTTTGTCGAAAATACGTATCCAGGGAGCGGAAGAGGAGCTGTCCATCAACACGTCATATGCCGCTTCCGCTTCGTTTTTCAGGATTATCTCACCGGTGTCCGGGAATTGACGCCGGGTAGAGCCGTCGGGGAATTCATTGATGAAATTGCAGGAAACAATCCCGACTCCATATTGCTCTTTGACCTCCATCATACGCTGATACATATCAGGCTCGACGTAATCGTCAGCGTCGACGAAAGTAACGCTTCCGGCTTTGGCTTCGGCGATTCCGATGTTGCGGGCTTCCGACACACCGATTTTCGGAGACACGATAAGTCTGATTTCCGGGTTTTCCGCCGCGAGTTGCCTGCATATTGACAATGAATTGTCCGTGCTGCCGTTTTCCACCAGCAGGATTTCGATATTGAAAGGAGCGGTCTGGTTCACGACGGACTCCACGCATCGTTGTAATGTGGCTTCGGAATTATGGACGGGGATTATAACTGATAATATCGGGACAGGTTCCATACGGGGCTTATTGTGTATAACGACTGCAAAGTTCTTTTTTTTTTTTTAATTTTGCAAATATATTACGCCATACCGAAGCCCCATCCAGTTATGAGAATTTCTATTATTATTCCCATATATAATATTGAGCGATATATCGTAAGGTGTCTTGACTCTGTGGTTTCACAAGGTTGGGAAACTACAGAGTGTGAGTGTATAATTGTGGATGATGCGGGGAAGGACAAAAGTCTGGAAATCGCCGAACGATATGTCAGGGATTATCATGGCCCGGTCTGTTTCAGAATCGAAAGGCATCGTGTTAATACTGGGCTGTCGGCAGCGCGTAACACAGGGCTGGACAATGCCTCGGGTGACTATGTGTTCTTCCTGGACGGAGATGATGAAATTGCGCCCGGAGGGATAAATCGGCTTGTGGCTCTTGCCAAAAAATATCCCGGAGTGGACATCGTGCAGGGCAATATCGAAATTCCGCATGAGAAATATCAGACCCTGGAGCTGTCGCAGTATTGCGATATAGAATATACTGATGACCGGGAATGGTTGAGACGCAATATGTTTCATAATCTTCCGGTGACGGCGTGGAACAAGCTTACCCGGCTTGGTTTTATCAAGGAGAACGGCTTGAGATTCAAAGAGGGGATAATCCACGAAGACAATCACTGGATGTTGCAGATGTATAGGGATATACGCTCGATGGCGTTTTGTTATACACCTACCTACATCTATCATCTCAATAGTGATTCAATCATGGAGAATCGATATAAAGACCGAAGCTACATATCTTTGCTTGAGATATATTCCGAGTTCCTCCCGTCTATAGACAGGCCGGATGAGCAAGGGAAGGCTGTGTCGGAAATGGCGAGGTTGTATATGCATATGGAACGGCTTGAGAATCCTGACAAGTTCAGGAAGCGGTATGTGGAGGTGTTCTCTCAGCTTTTGACTCTCAAAAATCTCAATTGGTATACCCGGCGTGCGTGTCATTACGCTATTGACAGGTCAAAAATGACAAAACGTTGGTCGCGAATTTTTTGCCGTCCGCTTTATCGTTTGCTTAAAGAGTGCGACCGTCTGTGATTGTGTCAGCAATCCTTTTTGAAGGCCTTGTGGGTCAGATAATGCCAATACAGGGTCGCTGATCGTTTCAAACGGATTCCGGTGATGGTGTCGCGTGTGGCGTATATGCGTATGAGCTTCTTAAGCAGGGATTTTGGCGCGGAAGTCCTGATTTTTCGGAACACATACCTGTACATCGCGCTGTCTTTGATTTCTTGTAGGTTCGAAGGAAGGCAGTCCACTGCCAAAGGGGAAAGATTTTTCCATTTGTCAATGAATACTTTTTCTGAAATCTCAAGCCAGCGTTGATCATATTTCCCACTTGACAAATGGAGAAGCCGGATGTCGTAGTTGACATAATTGGTGTAATGCCTGGAAATCTCGACAGAGAAATCAATGTCGTAACAATGGAATCCGGTAAGAATCTTCTCGTCGAACGGAAACTTGGCCCATACCTCTCTTCGCACAGCCATGGCCACACCGTCAAGGGATATCACAGGCAGAAAATCTCCGGTATGACCGGCCGGTAATATATATGTCTGCGTTTGGCCGTTTTCAATATGACGGTAATTGCAGCGATGATATTCCTCAGGCACATTCCACCATGCGTAAGGTCCGGGAAGCCAGAGGGTACTGCCCGCAAACCCGATGACACCGCATGACGGTTCTTTAAGTTTGGAGGTCAACACTACCCCCCAGTTCTCGGTCTCAAAGAGGACATCTTCATGGATGAACAGCAAGTAGGGGGCTTCACTCGCTTGGGCTCCCTCGTTGTAGACCTGCGATATCGGGCGGTTATTGTGGCGGTTGTCAATGACATGCACCTCAAGAGGCAATCCGGCAGTCTTTGTGAGGTTGTCGATTGTCTTGGACGCCAGATCGGGGTTTATGCTGCAAATTATAACTGATATAAGGGAACGGGACATACGTAATTTTTTTGCAAAATTACAAATTTTCAGGACAAATATTCCAATGGAGCAATGGTTGGCAGGATTTTTTGGCTGTAAATTCGTCTAACGCGCCATTGATACGGCAAGTACCTGCAATTATTTATCTCGAAAACGAGCAATAATCAAAAAAAAATGTTAACTTTGTCACGATTTTTGCGCCTTAACCCCCTGATATCCCCCTCCCTTGTTGTTTTTGAGGAGAATCGGGAGGCGCCCGGGCGCAGATGTTATTGTTGTTTGGTTGCCACGTTGTTGGTGGCAATTGCTTGATAAACAAAGATATAATAATGATTAACATTACGTTTCCCGATAATTCGGTAAAACAGTACGAAGCTGGGGTTACACCCCTCGAAATCGCCCGTAGCCTTTCGCCGCAGCTCGCGCGCGAAGTGCTGGCCGCATCTGTAAATGATCAGGAATGGGATCTGAGTCGTCCGGTCAATGAAGATGCCACTGTAAAACTCTTCAAATGGGATGATCCTGAAGGCAAGCACGCTTTCTGGCATTCTTCCGCCCACCTCCTCGCCGAAGCGCTCCAGGAACTTTATCCCGGGGTGAAATTCGGTATCGGCCCGGCAATCGAGAATGGCTTCTATTACGACATAGACCCCAACGGTCACAACATCACCGCGGCGGATTTTCCCGCGATTGAGGCCAAGATGCTCGAACTCGCCCGTCGCGACGAACAGATTGTCAGGGCAGACATCTCCAAGGCTGATGCCCTGAAGATGTTCGGCGACCGCAACGAGGAATACAAGTGCGAGCTTATCTCCGAGCTGGAGGATGGTTCCATCACAACCTATACCCAGGGAAGCTTCACCGATCTTTGCCGCGGCCCGCATCTTCCCTCTACTGGAGTCATCAAGGCTTGCAAGGTGATGTCGCTTGCCGGTGCTTACTGGCGTGGCGACGAGAAGCGTAACCAGCTTGTCCGCGTCTATGGCATCACATTCCCCAAGAAGAAGATGCTTGACGAGTATCTCGTTCTCCTGGAGGAGGCCAAGAAGCGCGACCACCGCAAGCTCGGCAAGGAGATGGAGCTGTTTGCATTCTCGACAAATGTCGGCGCGGGTCTTCCTCTCTGGCTTCCCAAGGGAGCGGCGTTGCGTGACCGCCTTGAGCAGTTCCTGCGCAAGATTCAGAAGAAATATGGTTACCTCCAGGTAATCACTCCCCATATCGGTAACAAGCAGCTGTATGTGACCTCCGGTCACTACGCCAAGTATGGCAAGGATTCATTCCAGCCCATCCACACCCCGCAGGAAGGGGAGGAGTACATGCTCAAGCCGATGAACTGCCCTCACCACTGCGAGATTTTCAAGACCTCGCCGCGTTCATACCGTGAGCTGCCCCTCCGACTCGCAGAGTTCGGAACTGTGTACCGTTATGAGCAGACCGGTGAGCTCCACGGCCTTACCCGTGTGCGCGGATTCACCCAGGATGACGCCCATATCTTCTGTGCTCCCGAGCAAATCAAGGATGAGTTCCTCAAAGTGATGGATATCATCCTGTATATCTTCAATGCTCTCAAGTTTGACAACTACGAGGCTCAGATTTCTCTTCGTGATCCCAAGAACAAAGAGAAATATATCGGTTCCGACGAGAACTGGCATCTCGCCGAGCAGGCTATCATCGAGGCCTGTGAGGAGAAGGGCCTCAAGGCCCGCAAGGAACTCGGGGAAGCCGCGTTCTATGGCCCGAAACTCGACTTTATGGTAAAGGATGCCATCGGCCGCCGCTGGCAGCTCGGGACCATCCAGGTTGACTACAACCTGCCGGAGCGTTTCCAGCTTGAATATACCGGCGCGGACAACCAGAAACATCGTCCGGTGATGATTCACCGCGCACCCTTCGGCTCACTTGAGCGTTTCGTGGCAGTGTTGTTGGAGCATACCGCCGGGAAGTTCCCCCTCTGGCTTTCTCCCGAGCAGGCCATCATCCTGCCGATTTCGGAGAAGTTCAACGACTACGCGTATGAGGTGGCCCGTCAGCTCAACGAACTTGATGTCCGTGTGACCGTGGATGACCGCAATGAGAAAATCGGTCGCAAGATTCGTGACAATGAGCTTAAGCGTATTCCTTATATGCTTGTTGTCGGAGAGAAAGAAGCTGAAAACGGCGAAGTGGCCGTCCGCAAGCAGGGTGAGGGTGACAAGGGGACAATGAAGGTCTCCGAGTTTGCCGAAGAAATCAACCGTCTTGTGAAGGAACTCCAGTAATCCGTAGGTCAAGCGAACAGAATCCGAGGAACGGATGTTCACCTTAGAAAGAATTACCAACCAATACTGAATGGATAAGAAACCCAGTAACTCCGGAGGATCACGTCCCTCCAACTTCGGAAGCCAGAGCCATAGCGGCGGCGCTTCAAGACAGGCCGGAAGCGGCCAGCACTCCTCATCTTCCCAAGGTGGCTACGGCCAGCGCAGTCAGGGCGCACCTCGTCCTGCAGGCGCTTCCACACCTCGTCCTGCCGGTTCCGGCGCCGGACGCCCGGGAGGATTTTCAGGTCCCCGCCCCGGCGCACCGCGTCCCGGAGGTTTCGGTGGTCCCCGCCCCGGAGGTTTCGGCGGTCCTCGTCCTGCAGGAGTGCGCCCTCCGTTGACCGGCCCGCGTCCTCCCCGGAAAGAAGAGCCGTACAATATCAATGAACGCATCCACGCCAAGGAAGTGCGCCTTGTCGGCGACAACGTTGAAAATGGCGTGGTGTCTCTCCAGCAAGCCCTGAAGCTTGCCGACGAGATGGAGCTTGACCTGGTGGAAATCTCACCCACCGCTCAGCCCCCTGTCTGCAAGATTCTCGACTATTCCAAGTTCCTCTACCAGCAGAAGAAGCGCCAGAAGGAGCAGAAGGCCAAGGCCACCAAGGTTGTCGTCAAGGAGATCCGTTTCGGTCCCCAGACTGATGACCATGACTACAACTTCAAGCTCAAGCATGCCCAGAGCTTCCTCCAGGAGGGTTCGAAGGTCAAGGCTTATGTGTTCTTCAAAGGCCGCTCGATTCTTTTCAAAGAGCAGGGAGAGGTATTGTTGCTCCGCTTTGCCAACGACCTTGAGGAGCTTGGCAAGGTAGAACAGATGCCGGTGCTGGAAGGAAAGCGTATGACAATTATGCTTTCCCCGAAGAAAAAAGCTTGAAAAAACGTCCCGTAAGGCAATAATAAGCCTGATGTGACGTTGTATATGATGGTGTCTATGACACCAAACTAATCAAATCATAATTTAACAAAAATGCCAAAGATTAAGACTAATTCCGGTGCCAAAAAGAGGTTCGCCCTTACCGGAACAGGAAAGATCAAGAGAAAACATGCTTACAAGAGTCACATTCTGACGAAGAAGACCAAGAAGCAGAAGAGAAACCTCACCCACTTCGGCACAGTCAACAAGGTGGACGAAGCCAACGTAAAGGCATTACTTGGCCTGAAGTAATCAGCGTCATATTCTGACGTTAGATTCTTCAACCCGAAGAACCTGAAGGTTTACCCCCGCAACAATCCCCGACTTTCCGCGCTGCTCTTGACGCCGGATGTTAGGGCGAAGGCAACCGGACCGGCCTGAGCAATCCCAAGTGGTCCGAAATCTACTAACCGGATGTCATGCCGCAAGAGCAACGCCGCCATATGTCGTTGCCGCTGACATTCAAAACTTGTCAAAACAATGCCAAGATCAGTCAACCACGTTGCATCACGCGCACGTCGTAAGAAAATCCTCAAATTAACCCGCGGTTACTTTGGTTGCCGCCGTAACGTATGGACCGTAGCCAAGAACAGCTGGGAAAAAGGTCTTACCTACGCTTACCGCGACCGCAAGAACAAGAAGCGTAACTTCCGTTCGCTCTGGATTCAGCGTATCAACGCAGCCGCCCGTATGGAGGGTCTTTCCTACTCTCAGCTTATGGGTCTTATCCACAAGGCCGGCATCGAGATCAACCGTAAGGTGCTCGCCGACCTGGCCCTCAACAACCCCGCCGCATTCAAGGCCGTTGTTGACAAGGTGAAGGCTTAAGCCAAAGCTTGAAAGCAATAATCACCGGCGATGATGCCGGAACGACGGAATGCCGCAATCGCGGCATTCCGTTTGTTTTACATCCCGTTGTTTTATTTTGTCATCCTATTTGTTTAATGAGGTGTAGGGGGGATGGGGATTTCTCAAGTATGATGAACAACGAGAGGGCGGATTAGATGACGGCAAGTCCTCCTTGAGAGGTCTCTTTGTATAGGGAGGGAAGGTCATGGCCGGTCTGCTTCATAACCTCGACGATACGGTCGAAATCCACGCGGTGATGGCCGTCGGAGAACGCGGCATACAAGTTCGCGTCCAATGCACGGGCTGCGGCGTAAGCGTTACGCTCGATACAGGGAATCTGTACCAGACCGCATACCGGGTCGCATGTAAGGCCAAGATGGTGTTCAAGACCCATTTCCGCAGAGTATTCTATTTGGGCCGGTGTGCCACCGAACAGCTGGGAGGCCGCTGCAGCAGCCATCGCGCATGCCACTCCTACTTCCCCCTGACAACCGACTTCGGCTCCGGAAACGGAAGCGTTGAACTTGACGACATTGCCGAACAGGCCGGCTGTGGCAAGGGCACGGAGGATTCGGTCTTCCGAGAATCCTTTGGATGTGTGCAGATGGTATAACACGGCGGGTACGATGCCGCAAGACCCGCAGGTCGGGGCGGTGACGATTTCCCCTCCGGCGGCATTCTCCTCGCTGACTGCCAACGCGTAGGCATAGACCAAACCACGGCTCTTAAGGGAGGAACTGTAGCCTGCGGCATGGACATGGTAGCTCACGGCCTTGCGTCGTACTCCGAGACCGCCCGGAAGCACACCTTCCGCCTCGATGCCACGTTCCACGGCGGCTTTCATCACATGCCACACTTTTCGCAGATATTCCCATATCTCGGGACCTTCGGTCTGGCCGACATATTCCCAGTAGCTCAGGCCTGTACGTTCACACCATTCCAGGATGTCCTTGATTTTGGTCATGGAATATATCGAATCGGCAGGTTGTCGGCTTTCCCCTTCGCGGACTATGTCACCTCCACCGATGGAGTAGTAGGTCTGGGCGGCAATGGATTTGCCATCCGTATTGAATGCCTCGAAACGGATTCCGTTGGTGTGGAAAGGCAATACGGTTTCAGGTTTCCAGATGATTGCGGCCGGCGCTACCGGGGTGATGATTTCAAGGACGGCTTTGTCGGTGAGGTGACCTTTGCCTGTGGCGGCCAATGAGCCGTACAAGGTCACTTCGATTCGTTCTGGGCCCTCAGGCATCTCTTCAAGAAACATCTGGGCGGCTTTTCTCGGCCCCATTGTGTGGGAGCTGGAGGGGCCATTGCCTATCTTGTAAAGTTGGCGTAGTGATTCCATAGAATTTGATTTTTAGTATTGGCAGGTCGGGAAGGTCACTCCTCTTTGTGACCCTCGGAAATGATGTAGTGCTTTACCTTCTGGAAAAGGCGGGTGGCGAAGACGAAATCATTGAGGGCCTCATTTGTGGTCGTGAAGATGCGTTCTTTGTCACCGACCCATTCACGATAACCCTTGTTGATGAAAATGATGTTCTCACCGATTCCCAGCACGGAGTTCATATCGTGGGTGTTGATGATGGTGGTGATACCGTATTCATGGGTGATATCGTGGAGAAGCTCATCGATAAGAATCGAGGTTCTCGGGTCAAGACCGGAGTTGGGCTCGTCGCAGAAGAGGTATTTAGGGTTCAGGGCTATCGCGCGGGCAATCGCCACGCGTTTCTGCATACCTCCGGAGATTTCGGAGGGATATTTCTTCTCGGCTCCTTGAAGATTGACACGCTCAAGACAGAAACGTGCGCGGTCAAGCATTTCCCCCCGGGTCATCGATGTGAACATCGTCAGCGGGAACATGACATTGCCAAGCACGGTCTCGGAGTCAAACAGCGCAGACCCCTGGAAAAGCATTCCGATTTCCTTGCGCAGGTCTTTGACCTGACGTTGATTCATTTTGAGGAAGTCACGGCCATCGTAAAGGATTTCTCCCTCCTCGGGTGTGACCAGACCGACAATAGACTTCATCAGCACTGTCTTGCCCGAGCCGCTCTGCCCGATAATCAGGTTTGTCTTACCGGTATAGAACTTGGCGGAGACATCGTGAAGGATGGTCTTCCCGTCAAATGATTTCGTAAGGTTCTTGACTTCAATCATTGCAACAGCACTTTTGTCAGTATGACATCGAAAAGGAGAATCAGGATGGAGGAGGAGACAACCGCGTTGGTCGACGCCTTGCCGACCTGGAGTGCGCCCCCTTTCACATAGTATCCGAAGAACGCGGCCACGGAGGCTATGATATATGCGAACACAAGGCTCTTGATGAGTCCGTACCAGACATACCATTCGTTGAAAAACGCCTGGATTCCGTAGGTGTAACGGGCTGTTGAAATCAAGTCGGTGAAGATGGTGACAAGATAACCGCCGAGGATTGAAGTGCCGATACAGAAAACGCTCAATACAGGCATAAATCCGACGAATGCCACGATTTTGGGAAGCACAAGATAGTTTATCGAATTGACACCCATGATTTCCAACGCGTCTATCTGCTCGGTCACTCTCATTGTCCCGATTTCAGAGGCGATGTTGGAGCCGACCTTTCCGGCGAGAATCAGGCATAAAATCGAGTTGGAGAATTCGAGAAGCACGATGTCGCGGGTTGCCAGTCCGACCGAGTATGCCGGCATCAGCGGGTTGGAGGTGTTGAGTTTCATCTGTATGGTACATACCGCACCGATAAAGACTGAAATCACTATCACCAAGGGAATGGAGTCAACACCGAGTTTGGTCACTTCCTGCAGGGTACGCCTGGAAAAGACTTTCCATTTGTCAGGTATTGAGAAAGCCTTGGCAATGAAGAGGCAGTATTTGCCAAATTGGCTCAGGGATGTCGTGATTATCATAATCAGTTGGATATAAGTCTGTTGATATAGCTTATAAACGTTCCGGAGATTGAATCCGAATATGTTTTCCTACCACAAAGGTAAGAATTTTTCCACAAAAATGCCATTCGGCTATTAATATACCGTGAAATTTTCGTAATTTCGCCCTCAAAATAATCCTTTTATCCCAGAAGAACAATGCTTATCATCGGTATCGCCGGGGGCACCGGCTCAGGCAAAACGACTGTGGTCAACAAGATACTCTCGAGCTTCCCTGCCGGAGAGGTTGCCGTCATACCGCAGGATTCTTATTACAAGGATTCCTCGCATATCCCCCCCGAGGAGCGCAGCAAGATAAACTTCGACGAGCCGAACGCCATCGAGTGGAGTCTTCTGGTGGAGCATCTCCGGCAATTGAAGGCCGGCAAAGCGGTGGATATGCCGACATACAGTTACCTGACCTGCACCCGTCAGGAGGAGACTGTGAGGGTGGAGCCTCGCGATGTCGTGATTGTCGAGGGTATCCTTGTGCTGACCGATCCGGTGTTGCGTCAGATGATGGATGTCAAATGTTTCGTAGACGCAGACGCTGATGACCGTCTCATAAGGGTTATCGCCCGCGACTGCATAGAGCGTGGACGTACACCCCAGATGGTGATAGACCGGTATGAGGATGTCTTGAAGCCGATGCATTGCCAGTATATCGAGCCTTGCAAGCGTTTCGCCGACCTTATCATCCCCCAGGGAGGCACAAACTCTGTCGCCATCGGATTGCTCACGGATTATATCGACGGTCGTCTTAAAAAAGCAGCCAGCAAGTAACAGACGTGGAGATGCAGGAAGAGAAGGATGAAAAGATGGTGCTTCGCACCGAGAACCTTGTCAAGAAATATGGTAGCCGTACCGTGGCCAACCATGTGTCGATAGATGTCACTCAGGGTGAGATCGTGGGACTGCTCGGTCCTAATGGAGCCGGGAAGACCACCACGTTCTATATGACCACCGGCCTTATCACCCCGAACGAGGGGAAAATATTTCTCAATGACAAGGATATCACCAAATTTCCTGTGTATCGTCGTGCCCAGAACGGCATCGGTTATCTTGCCCAGGAAGCTTCGGTCTTCCGCAAGCTGTCGGTTGAGAACAATATCAAGTCAATCCTTGAGATGACAAAGTTGTCTAAAGAGGAGCAACGCGACAAGCTTGAAAGCCTTATCTCGGAATTCAGATTGCAGAAGGTGAGGAAGAATCTCGGCGACCAGTTGTCGGGAGGGGAGCGCCGCCGAACAGAGATTGCCCGATGTCTGGCAATCAACCCTAAATTCATAATGCTCGACGAGCCATTCGCCGGTGTCGACCCCATTGCAGTGGAAGATATCCAGGAAGTAGTCTATCGTCTCAAGGAGAAGAATATCGGCATTCTAATCACAGACCACAACGCTCAGGAGACATTGCGTATCACAGACCGTGCTTATCTTCTCTTCGAGGGTAAAATCCTGTTTCAGGGGACATCGGAGGAGCTGGCCGAGAACCCTGTGGTCAGGGAGAAATATCTCGGACGCAGCTTCATATTCTACCGTAAAAAATTCGATGCCCGTGGAGCATCGAACAATAATTGATTTTATAGTCGTTGTTTATTGTCTGTCACGACCTAACGGGTCGATGTGACCGAACAGATTCCCCTGTTTTACCGCTTTGCGGTATGAGAGGAAACATTTGAGTGCGACAAGGAATATGCAGATGGCTGGCAATAATTTCCACCATTTCCCTCCGGTGGCTGCATCTATCGCTCGGGAGGTCATAATGGCTCCTCCCATAATGGTAAGAGTGAGCCATATATTGCGCTTTACTCTGTTGCTGATCATTGTTTTTATTTATCAGACGCGAGGAATGGTTTAGAAGTTGCGTGGACCCGGAATTTTATTGAAGGGCGATGGCAAGCACTTCATCCACATTCCTGACATAATGAAAAGTCACTCCCTCAAGATAGGCTTGTTCGATTTGTCCGATATCCTTGCGGTTTTCCTCACAGATTATGATGTCAGTGATGCCGGCACGTTTTGCGGCAAGGATTTTCTCCTTGATTCCTCCTACCGGCATAACGCGTCCGCGCAGTGTTATCTCTCCGGTCATTGCAAGCCTGGGTCTGACCATACGGCCAGTGAAGGTGGATGCGATTGATACCGCCATTGTGATACCGGCCGACGGCCCATCCTTGGGAACAGCGCCTTCCGGGACATGGATATGAAGGTTGTTCTCCTCGAATTTCTCGACAGGAATATCAAGTTCTCCGGCATGTGAGCGCACATATTGGAGCGCTATCACCGCCGACTCCTTCATTACATCCCCGAGGTTTCCGGTGAGGGTGAGTTTTTCACCTTTGCCTTTCGATAGGGATGACTCTATGAAAAGAATCTCGCCGCCATGGGCTGTCCACGCGAGTCCGGTCACGACTCCCGGCTGAGACAATGTCTCGTAGCGTTGGGGAGAGTAACGCTCGGGGCCAAGGATGGCCTTGACATCCTCCGCGGATTTGATGTCGAGCGACGGATTATCGCCGGACATTGCTTTGACAAGCAGTTTTCTGCCGACAGATGACAAGCTCTTTTCAAGCTGACGCACACCGCTCTCCGAGGTGTAACCTTCGACGATGGCCGCCAGGGCTTCATCTGAGAAGGTAAGGTTGTCAAGCATGCCTCCGGCCATCTCGATTATACGGGGAACGAGATGACGGCGGGCGATTTCAATTTTCTCTTCAAGGAGATAGCCCGGAACTTCCACAACCTCCATTCTGTCGAGAAGGGGACGGGGAATGGTGTCAAGGGTGTTGGCTGTGGCAATGAACAACACCTTTGAAAGGTCGAAATCCACATCCACGAAATTATCATGGAACTTATGGTTCTGCTCCGGGTCGAGGACTTCGAGCAACGCCGAGGAGGGGTCCCCTTTGATGTCACGCGACAGCTTGTCTATCTCGTCAAGGAGCAGGAGGGGATTGGCACTTTTGGCGCGGCGGATCGCGTCGATTATACGCCCGGGCATTGCCCCGATATATGTGCGCCTGTGACCTCGGATTTCCGCTTCGTCTGAAACACCGCCGAGCGATACGCGCTGGTAGTTTCTGCCGAGAGCTTCGGCTATGGATTTTCCCAGAGATGTCTTGCCGACACCGGGCGCGCCGACCAGGCAGAGAATCGGTGCCTTTCCGGTAGGGTTGGCTATAGTCACGGCCACTTGCTCCAGAATCCTCTCCTTGACCTTCTGCATACCGAAATGGTGGGCCTCCAGCTCATCCTTGGCTTTTGGCAAGGAGGTGTTGAGTTGGCTCTCCTCTGTCCATGGAAGATCAAGCAGCGTTGTCAGGTAATTATATGTGACGGAATAATCTGGAGAGGAGGGATTGAGTCGGCGCAGTTGTGATATCCCTTTGTTGAAAGCCTCTTCTGCCTGTGGAGTCATATGAATGGCGGCTGCTTTCTCGGAAAGTTGCTCGACATCGTCAAGGTCGCCGTACAATTCGCGCTGCATGACATCCATCTGCCGGCGGATGAAGGTCTCTCGTTGCTCCTGGGTAAGCTCCTCACGCGCGCGTTCCATTATATCCCGGGCGATAGAGAGTTTTTGCAACTCGTCATTGAGAATCCTGAGGAGTTTTTCCCCACGGTTGAGCAAGCGGAATGTCGCAAGAAGTTCAATCTTCGCTTCCGCAGGAGCTGCGAGATGGGTGGAGATGGTATTGATGATTTCTGCCGGGTCGCTCAGGAGGTCGGGATTGATGGCCTGTATCTGTTCTGAATCAGTGTGAGCCACCAGTTCCTTGTACGCCTTTGATATGAGGTCGGCCAAAGTCTTGAGGTTCTCAGGGATGCCCGATTTGTTTTCGCTGACGCGGCTTACGGCCAGATTGAGCGTCGAGCCGGACATATGGGGTTCCGCAGAATCCCCCTTGACCTTGAATTTCCCTGTCGCCCGCAGGAATGCCGAACGGGTGCCGTCGGGCAGGTCGAAAATCTGCAACACCTCGACGAAAACGCCGTATGGTGCGACATCGGCATGCGTGGTGGGATTTTCCATACGAGGGTCGACCTGACAGCAGAGTCCGATTGTCAGTTTCCCCTCCTGTGCATTGCGGGCCACAGTCAGCGATGATTCCCTTACCAGAGCGATAGGGATGGCCACACCTGGAAAGAGGACAAGATTACGGGTAGCGATGACGGGCAGGCAATCGAGGTCGGGGGCTTTGAAGCCTCCGGCACGGGAGAGGTCAATCTGACCCATCGTTATGATTTTGGGTTCTTTTTTCATAAATACAGGCAGGGAAAGCCCCCGAGGGGCAAAAATCGGGTGCAAAGTTACGAAAAATCCACCTTTTGGCAAAATTTGGGCGAATATGGCAATTTTTTGCGGAAATGTGTTGTGTAACATATAAAAAGTTATTGTCAGGCAGAAGTTTCTTACTAAATTTAGACCGTAAAAAATTCTTACCTCAACATAATACCTGATTGCCATGAAGGTCTATCAAACCAACGAAATCAAAAACATCTCCTTGCTCGGCAGCAAGGGAGCCGGGAAAACCACACTCGCTGAAGCTATGCTTTACGAGTGTGGAGTAATAAAACGCCGTGGCACAATTGATGCCAAGAATACTGTATCTGACTATTTCCCGGTAGAAAAAGAGTATGGTTACTCGGTTTTCTCCACGATCTTCTACGCTGAGTTCCTCAACAAGAAACTCAACGTCATCGACTGCCCCGGAGCAGATGACTTCGTGGGCAATGCCATCACAGCCCTGAACGTGACCGACACCGGCGTTATCGTCATTGACGCCCAATATGGAGTGGAGGTTGGTACGCAGAACATATTCCGCACGACCGCCCAGCTCAAGAAACCGGTGATTTTCGCCATCAACCAGCTTGACGGGGAAAAGGCCGATTATGACAACTGCATCGAGCAGATGAAGGAAATCTTCGGTCCGCGCGTTGTGCCTATCCAGTATCCGCTCCAGTGCGGCCCGGGCTTCAACGCTATGATAGATGTCCTTCTTATGAAGAAATACTCCTGGGGCCCGGACGGCGGTGTTCCCACCATCGAGGATATCCCTGCCGAAGAGATGGAAAAAGCCCAGGAGATGCACCAGGCGCTGGTAGAGGCTGCGGCCGAGAACGATGAGACATTGATGGAGAAATTCTTCGAACAGGGCCACCTGACTGAAGATGAGATGCGTGAAGGAATCCGTAAGGGACTCGTTGACCGCTCCATTTATCCGGTTTTCTGTGTCAGCGCACTCAAGGATATGGGTGTGCGCCGTATGATGGAATTCCTCGGCAATGTCGTGCCTTTCGTGGAGGATATGCCCGCACCCATCGATACTGCCGGAAATGAAGTCAAGCCTGACAGCAACGGGCCGCTGAGTGTGTTCATGTTTAAGACTACTGTCGAACCGCATATCGGTGAAGTACAGTACTTCAAGGTGATGTCCGGAACTCTCACAACCGGTGTGGATCTTGACAATGTCACCCGTGGCGGGAAAGAACGTATGGCACAGATATTCTGTGTATGCGGCCAGATAAAGACCCCGGTGGACAAACTGTGTGCCGGAGATATCGGCGCGACCGTGAAACTCAAAGATGTCCGCACAGGCAATACCCTCGATGAGAAGGGATGTGAAATCGCTTTTGATTTCATCAAGTATCCTGCCCCGAAGTATCAGCGTGCTATCCGTCCCGTGACAGAGAGCGATGCGGAGAAACTCGCAGGCATCCTTACTCGTATGCACGAGGAGGATCCGACATGGGTTGTCGAGCAGTCAAAAGAGCTAAAACAGGTTCTGCTGAAAGGTCAGGGCGAATTCCATCTCCGCACCCTCAAATGGCGTGTCGAGAACAATGACAAGCTGCCTATCGTCTTTGAAGAGCCCAAAATACCGTACCGCGAGACAATCACAAAGGCTGCCAGAGCTGATTACCGCCATAAGAAACAATCGGGTGGTGCCGGTCAGTTTGGTGAAGTGCATATCATCATCGAACCTTACAGCGAGGATGCTCCTATGCCCGATACTTACCGTTTCGGCAACCAGGAATACAAGATGAGTGTCAGGGACACCCAGGAGATTCCTCTTCAGTGGGGTGGCAAGCTGGTGGTACACAACTGTATCGTCGGCGGTGCGATTGACGCCCGTTTCATCCCGGCAATCATCAAGGGTCTGATGGACCGTATGGAGCAAGGCCCGCTTACCGGCTCATATGCCCGTGATGTCCGGGTATGCATCTATGACGGAAAGATGCATCCGGTTGACTCAAACGAAATCTCTTTCCGCCTTGCAGCCCGCAACGCCTTCTCGGAAGCATTCCGCGCAGCCAATCCAAAGGTGCTTGAGCCTGTCTACGATGTGGAGGTGATGGTTCCATCTGATGTTATGGGTGATGTGATGAGCGACCTGCAGGGACGCCGTGCCATCATCATGGGAATGTCGTCGGAAAATGGTTTTGAGAAAATCTCGGCAAAAGTACCTCTTAAAGAGATGTCGAGCTACTCCACCGCTCTCAGCTCCATCACTGGAGGCCGTTCCTCATTCACGATGCAGTTCTCAAGCTATGAGCTGACTCCCGGCGATGTTCAGGAGAAGTTGCTCAAGGAGTACGCTGAGAAGAACAAGGAAGACTGATTATTCTTACCAGTCAACATAAGTGAAATCCGCAGGCAGCCGAATGAAGGCTGACCTGCGGATTTTTAATTTTGAGGAAAATTGTAGAAATATAGGAGAGCGTATCTTGAACGAATCAGAGATGCTTGATTATGCGGGCAGGATTGCCGCCGACAACAACGTCTGATGGAATATCACGGGTTACCACCGAGCCTGCACCAATGACCACGTTGTCGCCGACCGATACTCCTGGCAGGATGGTGACGCATCCTCCAATCCAAACATTGTCGCCGATTTTTACCGGCTCGGCCCATTCAACCCCGGTGTTTCTTTGCTGAGGATCCAATGGATGACACGCTGTGAAGATGCTGACGTTCGGACCTATGAAAGCGTTGTCTCCGATTTCAACGCGAGCTTCATCAAGGATGGTGAGGTTGAAATTGGCGAAGAAATTTTCCCCGATATGGATATTGCATCCATAATCACACCTGAAAGGCTGGTTGATTGTAAAGTTCTCTCTGTGGCTCCCGAGAAGATTCCTTATGATTGAATGTTGTTTCTCGATTTCGCGCGGATTCAGATTGTTGAACTCCCATAACTTGGCTCTCGTCTCAAGCAGGCCTTCGAGAAATTCGCTGTTGGTGGCTTCATAAATCTCGCCGTTCAGCATTTTGATCCATTCGGGGTGATGTTTCAGAGGTGTCATTGATGCTTTTTGTTATGAAAGTAGCGATGGAGAAGAATTATACCGGCGGTGGTGATGGCCACACTGGCGATTACAATCAACATATCTGCTGTTGATGAGAAATCTGTGCCGATATGGTTAAGCCCGTTGGCATCGCTGGTGTTGGTGCTCTCAGTGTCGAGATATGTGGCGATTACCACGATTGAGTTGTTGAGGACATGCAGAGTGATTGGGAGCCACAATGATTTGCTCCACCATAACAGATAGCCGAAAAACGCCCCTAAAAGCATTCGTGGCACCAACCCGAAGAGTTGGAAATGGAAGGCACTGAATATGAATGCCACGAGCCATATGGTGACATGTATGTTGAGCCGGGTCTGCCCGAGAATCCGCTGGAGTGCCCCACGGAAGAACAGCTCTTCGCTGAAGCCTGCCAATACCCCCACAATCAGAACAGAAACGATAAGTGACGGAATCGAAGCTCCATTCATCAGAATATTGGTGGTCGCTTCGGCACCATCTTCAAGCTGTCTGAAGAATTGTTCCAGGCTTTGGAAGGATTCCGGAAGATGCCAGCTTTTGTTCCATTCGATTATGGCATTCATTGCCGGAATCGAGCAGAGCAGTACGGCGCAAGAGAGTAATGTGGCAGCCAATGAGGGCCATTTGTCGACACACAGCAGTCGTGCCGGTAGTCTTGTGACAATCATCGCGGTAGCTACTGCCGGAACTATGAAGACAAGCAGGTCCTGGATGACCACTGTGATTTTTATTGCCGCTTCCGGACGGCTTATGATTTTCGGAATGAATGGGAGCAATACTCCGGATATCACCAGGCAGAACAGGAACATACACCCGAGCAGCCCCAAAGCTGTCGCTGGACGTTGCAGTCTGAATTGGTTGGCGTTGCTATTCGCCACGGGAGGTTGGTGGGTCATTGGGGTTCGATATTTGATTAAAAATGCAGGTAAAAATCTTTTACCAAAATGGAATATTCTTCAGTGAATCCCCCTTTCTCGTCGTGGATTGATAGGCCGTCGGTATGGCAGGGAGGGATGGGATGACCATCCGGTGACAGCTCGGCGAGAATTCTACGAGGCATCTTTGTCGGAACTGTGGTCACTCTTGTCAGGCGTGAGATATGGAAATGGTTGGCCACAGCCTGGAATTTCAAATCGTCTTCTCTGTCCGCAGGTAAAATCAATGAGAGGCATCCTTGCGGTGACAACAACCTGCGTGAGTTCGACAGCAGGGCTTCGAGGGTCAGTGATTGTTCATGGCGGGCAATCTGTCGGTTGTCCTGAGGCGATAACTCTCCGTTGGTGAAGAAGGGGGGATTGCTGACTATAAGGTCATAGCTTTCATCCCCATCGGCTGTGGGGATTGTTGCGAAATCCCCTTCGACAAGTCTCAATCGAGAAGACCAAGGGGAATTGCTGAAATTCCCGGAAGCTTCCGACGCGGCCGTCGGGTCTATTTCAATGCCTGTTATCACGGCATCGGGAAATCGTTGTGCCAACATAAGGGCAATCAGACCTGTGCCACAACCGACATCAAGTATCTTGCGGGGAGTGAAGATGCCGGATGACGCACTCCCTTCTCCGGAAGCGGTGAAAGCCCATGCGCCCAATAACACTCCGTCAGTGCCAACCTTCATCGCACTCAGATGGTTGGCCACTTTGAATTGCTTGAACCTGAATACTTTCTCTCTGTCGGGATTCCTCATATACCAGTCCGGATTGGGAAAAGTCGTTTGCAAAGTTAGTCAAAAAAGGCGGAAATTTGTTTTTTACTATGAGTTTTGTTAATTTTGAAAAAAATAAAAGGACAATAGATATGATAGTAAACACCGCGAGGTTTGTGGTCAGCAATTCAACGGCGAAGAGCTGCCCCGATGATATGCGTCATGAATTTGCCTTTATCGGGCGTTCGAATGTCGGCAAATCATCGCTAATAAATATGCTCACCAACCATAAAGGATTGGCAATGACATCTTCCACTCCCGGAAAGACATTGCTGATAAACCATTTCCTGGTGAATGACCAGTGGTATCTGGTCGATCTTCCCGGTTATGGGTTCGCCCGTCGTAGTAAGGAGGGACGTGAGGAAATCGCCCGTATCATTAAGGAATACATCCTGACGCGCCGTCAGATGACCTGCCTGTTTTTGTTGATTGACGGTCGGCATATGCCTCAGAAGATAGATATGGAGTTTATGAGGTGGCTGGGAGAGAATGGCATCCCGTTCTGTATCGTCTTCACGAAGCTTGACAAGATGTCGTCGTCGGCTGCTAAAAAGGTCACCGGCGATTATTGCGCGCAACTGTTGGAGGAATGGGAAGAGCTTCCCCCTGTCTTCAAGAGCAGCTCGGTAGACAAGCGAGGGCGTTCTGAGATTCTTGACTACATAGACCAGCTTCTCAAACTCCCTCTGGAGCTGGAGGAATGAGTGGGGGCTGATGATTTTTGTCATGGGGTGCCGTTAAACATACGGTCGGGTTTGGGTGTTTTATTGAAAAGAACAGAATTTCTAAACACCAAACCTATGGATCTCAACGATATCAAAAATCTGGCATCAAGCGAAAAAATATCAGAACTGACTGACAAAGCATCAGCCTTGAAAAACAAGGTCGAGGATGTAGCCCATACTGTCGCGGAAAAAGCAGAACAGATAGGGGAGAGCATCAATGTCGATTGTGTCAAATCTGTAGCCGGAAAGGTCGGCGAAAAAGCCAAGAAGCTGGCTGATGCCATTGACCATATTCCAGGAGCTTCAACAGGCGTGGCGGATGATGAGAAAGTTGATCCCTGTCTTGTGAAGCAAGAAACAAGAATGCTGAACAACAATCCGCGCAACACCGATATGTGATATCGTTTGCCGATTTATGCCTGACTTGCACAAAAAAACAGCGTCACCGTAGTGGCGCTGTTTTTGTAGTTTTGCAAGTATAGACAGTTTTAGGAACGTGTCTTATGTAGATATGTAGATTAGTAGTTTTTGGCTTCGATTTCGAAGAAACTCTGGGGCTCAGAGCATACGGCGCATACAGCAGGGGCTTTTTTGCCGATTACGATGTGGCCGCAGTTGCGACATACCCAGATGGTGTCTCCTTCGCGGGAGAATACTATGCCTTCTTCTATGTTTGCGAGAAGACGGCGATAGCGCTCCTCATGATGACGTTCGATGGCTGCCACCGCGCGGAAACGGAAAGCAATCTGGGGAAATCCTTCCTCCTCGGCTTCCTTGGCCATACGGTCATACATATCTGTCCATTCGAAGTGTTCACCTTCGGCGGCATCGCGCAGATTGGTCATCGTGTCGGCTATTTCACCTCCATGGAGATATTTGTACCACAACTTGGCATGCTCACGTTCGTTGCGGGCAGTCTCCTCGAAGATAGACGCGATTTGCTCGTAGCCATCCTCGCGGGCTTTGGCTGCATAATAGGTGTATTTGTTGCGGGCTTCAGATTCGCCGGCGAAAGCCTGCTGAAGATTGCGCTCGGTTTTGGTTCCTTTGAGATCTTTCATATTATTTTTAGTGTATGAGTTATTATTCGGATTTGGTGGCAGAAAGTGAGCAATCAGGACAAACTCCTTTATAATATACATCCACGCTATCGACACAGAATCCCGGTTCGGCATATGATTTGATTCCAGAGGGAATGGCCATGTCGAAGATTCTGCCGCATGTCTTGCAGATGAAATGGCTGTGAGGAGCCTGCGGGGCAAGGTCGTAATGCTTGTTTCCGCTATCGATTTCCAATTCCCTTATCAGGCCGGCTTCCACAAGCGCGTGGAGTGAATTATAAACTGTCGTTCTTGACAAGGATGGATAAATATTTGTCAGATTGGAGAAAATCTCATCTGCCGTGGGATGCTTTTTAGAATTGGCGACAAGATTGAATACCGCGATGCGCTGTAATGATGGCCTTAGCCCGGCGGAATGCATCATTCCAGTCAATTCGTTGTCTGAGAATGTCTTGTGGTCAATCATATTGTTTAACTTTCTTGTAACGATTACAAAGGTAGTAATTATTTTCAATATTGAACAAATTCCAGCACAAATAAATAGTTAATAAAAATTAAACCGGCCTCAATCTCGAATCATAGGGATTGAGGCCGGTGAGGTCGATATGGTCAGCGGAAATCTGTTTTTACCACTGGTTGAAGTGGATTGCTTCCGGATTCCATTTATCTTTTGGGGTGTGCTGTCCATCAGGATAACCGATTGGCACGACCGCGAGTGGTATCACATTTGAAGGGAGATTAAGGCGCTGTGAGACCGCTTCAACACGTTCTTTGGTGGGATAGACACCGGTCCACACTGCTCCCAATCCAAGAGAATGGGCTGCGAGAAGCAGGTTCTCGGTGGCGGCTGAGACATCTTGTATCCAATATTCCGGTTCACCCTCAAAAGCTTTTGACAGGTCACCGCAAGGCACAATGGCGATTGATGCGTGTTCGAGCATCTTGGCATACGGTAAGACTTGTGCCAGGGAATCAAGCGATTCGCGATTGTCAATCACAATGAATTGCCACGGCTGCTTGTTGACCGCTGTGGGGGCTGCCATGGCAGCCCGTAAAAGCAATTCTATTGTGTCACGCGGAATGGTCTTGTCCGCGACATATTGGCGCACGCTTGTGCGGGTCATTATGTTTTCAAGGGCAACATTAGTAGTGGTAGTGTTGCTATTTGTTGCCGGAGGATTTGTGGTTGATGATGTGCAGGATGTCATAAAAGTCATCATTGCGGCTGCGAAAGCCGGCAGTAAGGTTAGTTTTTTCATATGATTATAAAATAAACAAATGTTGATAGGTAATGTTTGTCGGGCTGTCTTATACAAATGGAGCCGTCGCCGGATTTTCCGGCGGCAGCTCCATTCTTCTATGCAAGCTGTGAATAAGGTCTTGTGTAGGATGGATATCTCCGTTGGGAAGTATCCGGGTCAGAGATTATTTTCCCTGATGCTCGTATTTGAGGGTCATAGTCGGCTGGTCGCAGACTTCAGCGGGACCGAAGTACTGGATGGGGCCGGGATATACATAAGATGTGTTGACCGCCCAGTCGTCACGCTTGGATGCGTATTTGAGGAAGGGTGCGCCATCGAGATGAACGAGAGCCTTCTGGATAACGGGTTTCATCTTGCCGTGGCGACGTTCCATGTTCATCATCATGGTGATAGGTATACCGCCGGCAATCCACTGCACTGAAGGCTTGGTCAGGTTGCGTACGGATGACATATATCCTGTAACACCGGCCTTGATGAGACAGGCGGCGTTGAAACCGAGGGCATAGCAGTAGTCAGCGTCGAAGTTGGAGGGATCGGCGCAACGTCCTTCGTATCCGAAGAAGTGGTGGAGGGGAGAGAACTTGCCGGTGAATTTGCCTTCGGCAGCCCATTCTGCCAGACGCTTGCCGACCATCTCCGAGAGGAGCTTTTCGGTCTCGATGAGAGAAACCTGCACGTTGCCGTGGGGGTCGCGGTCGAGGCTGAGCTGACGGGCCACACCGAGGGGAAGTGACTCATAAACAGCGGCGTTCTCGGCGGAAAGGTTCTTGATGATGTATGCGCGCTGATCTGCTGCGTCAATCTTGGCGAACTCTTCAGCGTTTTTGGCGAGAAGGTCGTTGAGCTCGGCGATGAGACGCTTCATGGCGGGGATGAACTCGATGAGTCCTTCGGGAATGAGGACGGTACCGAAGTTCATACCTTCGGCTGCGCGTTTTGCCACGATGTCGGCGATGTAGTCGACCACCTGCTGGAGGCTCATGTCTTTGGCCTCAACCTCTTCTGAGATGATGCAGACATTAGGCTGGGTCTGGAGTGCGCACTCAAGGGCGATGTGGCTTGCGGAGCGGCCCATCAGTTTGATGAAGTGCCAGTATTTCTTTGCCGAGTTGCAGTCGCGCTGGATGTTACCGATGACCTCGGAGTAAACCTTGGTAGCTGTGTCGAAACCGAAAGATGTCTCGATGACATCATTCTTGAGGTCTCCGTCGATGGTCTTGGGGCAACCGATTACCTGTACGCCTGCGTTGATTTCCTTGTAATATTCAGCGAGGACGGCGGCGTTGGTGTTGGAATCGTCACCACCGATAATCACGAGGGCCGAGATTTTGAGTTCTTTCAGGATTTCAAGACCCTTGTCGAACTGCTCTTTTGTCTCAAGCTTGGTACGTCCGGAGCCGATGATGTCAAAACCACCGGTGTTGCGGAAGTCGTTGATGATTTCTGAGGTGAGCTCGATATACTGATGGTCAACGAAGCCGCCGGGTCCCATAAGGAAACCGTAGAGCTTTGACTCTTTGTTGATTTTCTTGATGCCGTCGAAGAGACCGCTGATTACGTTGTGACCGCCAGGAGCTTGACCGCCGGAGAGAATGACACCTACATGTATGGGTTTGGAGGGAGCGGAGGATGTGGTCTTCTCAAATTTGAGTTCAGGTAAGCCGTAGGTATTGGGGAAGAGGTTCTTGATGTCTTCCTGGTCGGCAACCGACTGTGTGGGATGGCCTTCAACCGCTTTCACGGGACCGGTCAGCACGATGGGGAGCTTGGGCTGGTAAGCAGCACGGGCTTTCTGCAAAGCGCTTTTCTTCATTATTTTAGGTATATCTGTTGGGTTATTGTATTCTACAATACAAAGTTACAAAATAATATGCAATCAGTGTTGTTAAAAGATGCTAACCGGGCTTGCCTCCGGCGAGAGCGGTGACCGATGGTGATGAAAGGAGGTATTTTGATGCCATCTCCCTGATTTTTTCAGCGGTCATAGTCTGGGCCTGGGCGAACTGGCCGGTGTAAACTTCCGGGGTTAGCCGGAGGGTTTCGGCTTGTTCGGCGAAACCGGAGATGGAGAACGGGGAGTCGAGTATTCCGGCAAGATTGGAAATTATCACATTTCGCACGGTCTCAACCTCCTCCTGGCTCATCTCTTCATTGGCCAATCTTGTGATTTCCCGGTTTATCTCCTTGATTACCGCGTCGGTATACCTGTTGTCGCATTCACAGCTGATGACAATGTTGGTTCCTTCAAGCCATGGAACGAGATTTGCCCCGATGCCGTAGGTGTAACCCTTCTCTTCGCGGATGTTTGTCATAAGCCTGCTTCCGAAATAACCTCCGAGAGCGACAACGGCGAATCGCAGGGCTTCATAATCGGGATGGAGCCGGTGGATGGTGGGAATCTGGATGCGGATGGCGGTCTGGAGTGAATCAGGCATCTCTTTGCGACAAGTTTTGCTGTCGGAAAGCAGAGGTATGGACGCGATTTCGCGCTTAATCCTGTAGGGGGCTGATTCGTCAAACGGAATCGCAGATAACACATCCTCACACAACTGTTCTACTTCAGAGGTTATTTTGCCTGAAAGGAATACCACCGGTTTGTTCGCCAGCATTATCCCGGAGTGAAGGCGGCTTAATTGCGTCTTGTCAACAGCGAGGATGTCATCGGGAGTGACGGCAGCGGCCAATGGATGGCTGATTCCATACAATGTTTCACGGGCAATCAAAGAGGCTTGATATGATGGCTTCCTTGATGCGATTTCTTTTTCGGCCGCTCCCTTTTTCTTTAAGGCATCGAAAGTCTCTGCCGGGAAATCGGGAGATGTGATTATTTTCCCCACCAGAGGGAAAACTGTCTTTGCGGTGTGATTGAGTGAGTGGAGGGTGAGAAGAGTACTGTGTTGAGTGGGATAGACCTTGAACCAGGCCCCGTTTGATTCGAGGATATCAGATACCTCTTTGCCCGACATCCCTCCACATCCTTCCGGAAGCATATTGGCTGTCAGGCTATAAGCCGCCTGATTGCCGGAATCAATAAGTCCGGCCGGCCAAATGACGGATAACCTGCTAACGGCCTCCTCCCCGGAGTCCAATATTCTTACTTTGACTCCGTTGGGCAATATTTTTTCATCAAATGCGGGAAGAGATAACGGCGGAAAAGCGGAGAGTGGCGGGGCTGTCAAACGGTCAAGCATCTTTTCGGAAAAATCTATTTCAGTTAAGATTTGAGAGGAAGGCTTTTGCGGCCTCAAGGTCGGCGGGGGTGTCGATTCCTATCGTTTGCGTGTCGGTGATGGCTACCTTTATGTTGTAGCCGTTTTCCAACCATCTCAGCTGTTCCAGCGACTCCGCTTTCTCAAGCGTGGACTGCGGGAGGCGGGTGACTTCACGGAGAGTTTCGATACGGAAGGCGTACATCCCTATGTGGGTGAAATAATCGGCTGATGCTGGCCATTGCTCGTTATCGACACCTCTCAGATATGGAATGACTGACCGGCTGAACATCAACGCATTGTTGCGTGAATCCATAACGACCTTGGGCTTGTTTGGATTTTCCAGCCCGGCAAAGGAGCCATCGTGTGGATAGGGGAGAGCCAGGGTCGCGATGTCCGTTTCGGGATCATCAAAGCAGCCCATAATCTGGCGTATCTGCTCCGGGGCCACAAAAGGCTCGTCACCCTGGATGTTTATTACCACGTCGGCATCACTTCCGAGATTGTCATATGCCTCCAGGCAACGGTCTGTCCCGCTGCGGTGGTTTGGCGATGTCATTACCGCTTTTGCGCCGAAGGCGGTCACCGCGTCGAAAATCCGTCGGTCATCCGTGGCCACAGCAAAATCGTCAAGCACTGATGAGACACGAAGACACACATGCTCAATAACGCGTTTCCCTCCAAGGTCGGCGAGAGGTTTCCCCTCGAAACGGGTGGAGGCGTAACGCGCCGGGATAATACCTATGAATTTCATTTTGAAGTTTTACTTATTGCAGTGAATTCATCGCGAGCTGAATGAAGGCCAAGGGATCAGGCGCGTCGAGCACACTGCCTGAAATCTCGAATCCTTCAATGCCTGTGGCAAGTATTGATGGGTAAAGAGAGACCGGAATCTCTCCCGCAGCCACAGGATGAATCTCGGTGTGGACCTCCCTCAGAGACTTGACAAAATCAGTGAAGTATTCAACGATATTGTCATTGGCGGGAGCTTGGGTCACGACATAATCCACATCCAGTCCGGACAGTTCTTTCAATTGCGCGGAATCGGCACATGAAACTCCGATGATGGCATGCGGACCGAGCTTCTCTCGGGCCGCAATCAGGTTGCCACGGGTCCACTCGGTGAGATGCAGCCCGTGGATTCGCAGCTTGTCTACCAGTTCGATGTTGTTGTCAAGCACCAATATGGCATCATTATCCTGACAAGGAGGGATTAGACCTTCCACTGTCTCGTCGGCCGGAGTGCCTGTGACACGAATCCATCGACATCCTGCCTGAAGGGCGAGCTCGACCTGTTTCCCGACAGGGTGGCGGCTTGAATCATCTGTGGCGAATTGCAACATTATTTTTAGTGGTTGTTTTTACGTTATGCTGGCGCAAATTTCGAAATAAATCCGGAAACCTGCAAGCGGAATGAAAAAAACTGCGTATATTTGCACCCTAAAATTTACTCGTTCCATTATGGCTGAAAAAATCGAAGCAGAAATGCCCGAAGAAGTAAAAGGGCTGAGTTTTGTAGAGCAGATGATAGTTGATGATCTCAAGGAGGGAAAGAACGGAGGCCGTCTCCAGACCCGTTTCCCGCCCGAGCCCAACGGTTACCTGCATATCGGTCATGCGAAAGCCATCTGTATGGACTTCGGAGCTGCCGAGAAATTCGGAGGAAAATGCTTCCTGCGTTTTGACGACACTAACCCCATCAAGGAGGACACTGAGTATGTGGATGCCATCCGTGATGACATACATTGGCTTGGCTTTGACTGGGGAGAGAATGAACGTTACGCGTCTGATTATTTCCCCCAGCTTTATGATTTGGCCGTAAGGCTGATTAAGGAGGGAAAAGCTTATGTGGACGACCAGACCTCCGAGGAAATCGCAGCACAGAAAGGAACGCCCACCACTCCGGGTACAGACAGCCCCTACCGTAATCGTTCGGTGGAGGAGAACCTCGACCTGTTCGAGAGAATGAACAAGGGTGAGTTTGAAGAGGGAGCGCGAGTGTTGAGGGCCAAAATCGATATGGCATCCTCAAATATGCATTTCCGTGATCCCATTATGTACCGCATAATCAAGACCCCCCACCACCGTACAGGGACCCAGTGGAAGGTCTATCCTATGTATGACTTCGCCCACGGCCAGAGCGACTTTTTCGAGGGTGTGACCCATTCAATCTGTACCCTTGAATTTGTGCCTCACCGTCCGCTGTATGACTATTTCGTGGATTTCCTGAGCGACGGGTCGTATCGTCCGCGACAGATCGAGTTCAACAGACTCAACCTCACCTATACCGTGATGAGCAAGCGCAAGCTATTGCAGCTCGTCAAGGAAGGGCTTGTGGCCGGATGGGATGATCCCCGTATGCCGACAATTTCAGGTATGCGCCGCCGTGGTTTCACACCAAAGGCTGTAAGAAACTTCATTGACCGCATCGGTTACACCAAGATAGAGGAGGCGATGATTTCAGTGTCATTGCTCGAACACGCTGTCCGCGAGGACCTGAACGCCATCGCTACCCGTGCTATGGCAGTTATGAATCCGGTCAAGGTTGTCATCACCAACTATCCGGAAGGGAAGACCGAAATGGTCGAGATGGAAAACAATCCCGAGGATGCCACTGCCGGCACTCACTCCATGCCTTTTTCCAGAGAGATTTTCATCGAGGCTGATGACTTTATGGAGAATCCTCCCAAGAAGTTCTTCCGTCTCGCTCCCGGCGGGGAGGTGCGCCTGAAGGGTGCTTACATTATTAAATGCACGGATGTCGTAAAGGATGCCGACGGACGGATTGTGGAAATCCACTGCACATACGATCCCGAGAGCAGAAGCGGTATGGCCGGAGCGTCACGAAAGGTGAAAGGTACTCTCCACTGGGTATCCGCTACCCATGCTGTTGATGCCACAGCCCGAATCTATGACCGTCTGTTCAATGTCGAAAATCCTTCGGCAGAGGATGGGGACTTCCGTGACCTCCTGAATCCTGACTCATTGAAGGTTGTGGAGGGCATCAAGGTAGAGCCGTTCATCGCCGAGAATGCCCGTCCCGGTGAGAAATTCCAGTTCCAGCGAATCGGTTACTTTACTCCTGACTTGGACTCAACTCCCGAGAAACTGATTTTCAACCGCACAATCGCGTTGAAAGACAGCTGGGAGAAGGCTCAGAAGAAGAATGTATAACGACGACGAATCACGAAAATCTGACGAAGAATACATGCGCTCGCTCTATGACCGCTTCCGCCAGGAAGTGGAGAGCGGCGCTGTCATAGACTACTACGAAATCAACGAGTTGCTCGATATCTATGATTATGCTCAGGATGAGGGTGACGCGTTGGTTCAGATGTTCGTGTTTCTGACCGTTGCGCGGTTGTATCCTGAAAGCAGGGAGTTCGACGAACGTATGGCGTTTTTCCTCTCTTATGTATCCCAGGATGCGGCCAATGATATGGTCTCCCGTAAAGGCCGCCGAGAGACCGCTTTGTGGGATGTGTTGCAGATGTGTGTCAGGTGCTATCCGACCGGAGATGCCGCTCCCTATCTTGATGAAATCATCAGGAAATATGACTCGCTTGATTGTGAGACGGTACTGAAAATAATAGATTTCCTCAGGGAGACAGACCAGAGGAATCTGCTGGTGAGATATTATCCGGAGATAAGCCAGCGGGCGGAGGACCCGCGTGGTTTTGCTTTCGAAGCAGCCGAGACGCTTAAGGAAGGTGCCGGATTCCAGGAAGAGGCCAGAAAAATCGCCGAAGAGCTGACCAGGATGGAGCCGTTCAATATCGAGGCGTGGCTTTTGCTGGCGAGGATAGAGTTCGGGCTCGAGCATTCCGAAGATGCTTTGGCGGCGGTGGACTACGCGTTGGCCATAGATCCGGAGCATTTCAATGCAAGGCTCACCCGAGGAGTAATTATGGTGGTCATCCCCGAAAAGCGCAAGGAATCGATTGAGGTGTTGTCGGAAATATTGTCTTCCGATCCTCTCAATAGTTTCGCGCTTGAAGGTCTGGCAGAGGCCTATGCCAGGGAAAACCGCATAAAAGAAGCATGTGAGGTGTATGCCACGATGCTCCGTAACGATGTAGCCACTGCCGAATCGGGAGACCCATTGATGGTAATACTTGAACTTGAGCCGGATAACCTGGAGGATTATCTTCAGATGGCCCTCGACAAGGGGAAGACAGATGGCAATGACTGGCGTATGATGGCGGTAGGGCTGCTTAACAAGGAGAAATTCATTCCTGCCGCGAAAGCCTTGGATTTTTATCACCGCAAAATCGGAATCACGACTTGGGTGGATTTCTATCTTCATACCCTGTATGACGCGCGTATGTTCGAGAGGTATGCAGAAGTTTTCGAGGAGGTGTCGGACGACATGTCGAGCCCGGCATCCAAATCCGGTTTCTTCACGATGACCGACTACATACTCCTTGCGTCTGTATATCTTCGTCTGGGACGGAAGGAAGAGGCCGCAAGCCTGAGCGACGCGATAGAGAAAGCCAAGGAGGAATGTCATTCTGTCGATGACCATTTCCGGTGGAGAGGGATAAGATTCACCGCACGGCTGATACACACGCTCGCTACAACAGACAATCTTCCGGTGAATCTTAAGGATTTCGATCCGCTGACAGTCGATTTTCTCTCATGAATTTCGGATTGTGGCGAAATTTCATTAACTTTGTGGCCGAAACGGAAAAGGGAACCCCGTGAGATTCGGGGACAGTACCCGCTGCTGTGAGTCCTACGCCCGTGTGGGGTGACACGGCTTTTCGCTCAATGCCATTGGAGTAAGAGATATTCCGAGAAGGCGCGGAAAGTCAGGATGAGTCAGAAGACCTCCCGTTTCGGTATCAATTATAAGCCTACGGGATCATGGGTAAATTATGCAAAACGGGCCGACAGGCCCATTTCATAGCAGAAATTGTGGAAACAAGACCCTTGCGCGTCGTGGCCTTGCAGGCTGCGATGCTGATTCCGTTGTCTCTTTTCTCGGCTGAACCTGTGGAGAAGATGGATACGGTGTTGAACCTTAAAGAGGTTATGGTCACCGCCCGCCGTCCGGCTGATGACATCATACCTGCCCAGACCCTGTCCGGAGAGGAACTGCATCGGCTCAACTCCAACAGTGTGGCTGACGCATTACGATATTTTTCCGGTGTTCAGGTAAAGGATTATGGAGGTGTCGGTGGCATAAAGACCGTCAACATCCGCTCGATGGGAACCAACCATACGGGAGTGGTATATGACGGCGTTGAGCTTGGAAACGCCCAGAACGGTCAGATAGACCTCGGACAGTTCTCCCTTGACAATATGGAGGAAATATCGCTGTATAACGGGCAGAAAAGCCGCATCCTCCAGCCGGCTAAAGATTTCGGCGCCGCCGGTACCATATATATGCGCACCCGTGCGCCGCGATTCGATGAGGATGAGATTTATCATGCCCGGGCCACAGTCAGGTTCGGTTCATTTGACCTCATCAACCCCTCGGCACTTGTCGAGCTGAAGCTTTCCGACAGAGTGAACGCTCAGTTGAGCGCCGAGTGGGTCAATTCAAGCGGAAAATACAAATTCCGTTACCGACGGGTCAATCCTGCGGGGGAGCTTGCATATGACACTACCGCCGTAAGGCAGAATGGCGACATAAACGCAACTCGTCTTGAGCTGAACCTAAACGGGACTCTGGCTCGTGGATCCTGGCATTTCAAGGCCTATAATTACAATTCGGAGCGAGGTGTACCGGGCGCGATTGTCAATAACGTATGGCGTCGTGGCGAGAGAATCTGGGACACCAATTCCTTTGTGCAGGGACGTTACACAGGGCATTTCGGACGATGGACGATGCTCAACAATGTCAAATACGCTTTTTACCGCACCCACTATGTCAACAATGATGACAAGCAGGTAAAAATCGACAACCTGTACAAGCAGAAAGAGATCTATGTCTCGACGGCTCACGAATTCGGAATCGCAGAATGGTGGGAGGTGTCGGCAAGCTACGATTTCATGTGGAATTCCCTCGATGCCGATATGTATGGGTTTGCCAGACCTGACAGAATCAGCAATTACCTGTCGGTTGCCACATCGATGGACTTCGGGAGGCTGAGGATGCAGGGAAGTCTGTTGGGCACATTCATCCATGACTCTCTGGACGGTCAACAGGCTCCGGATGACCAGAAGGTATTGACACCGGCGTTTTTTGTCACTTTCAATCCGTTGCGCAAGCGGGATTTCTCCGTCAGGTTTTTCTACAAGAAATCATTCAGGATGCCGACTTTCAATGACCTGTATTATGCGGATATGGGTAATTCAAAGCTGACTCCCGAACGGGTGACCCAATACAATTTCGGCCTGGTCTATGACCACTCTTCCTATGGGGTCATTTCTGCCGTCAAGATGACAGCTGACATATATTACAATAAGGTCAAAGACAAAATTGTCGCTTATCCTAAGGGACAACAGTTCAGATGGACTATGCTCAACCTTGGACTGGTGGATATAAAAGGAGTGGATGTCAGCGGGCTGATTACGGTAAATCCTCTCCCGAAGCTGTTTGTGACGGGCCGCCTGCAATATACCTTCCAGAGGGCGATAGATGTCACCAATCCGGCTGACAACTATTACCGCGACCAGATTCCCTACATTCCCCGTCATTCCGGCTCGGCTGTCATCAACGCCCAATGGCGCGGATGGGGGCTGAATTACTCCTGGATTTATGTCGGAGAAAGGTATAACCAGCAAGAAAACATACGATACAACTACACTCAACCCTGGTACACGAGCGATATCTCCCTGAGCAAAGATTTCACTCTCGGACGTGTGAACCTTCGCGGGCTGCTTGAGGTCAACAACCTTCTCAGCCAGGATTACGATGTGATTCTCAATTATCCGATGCCAAAGCGTAATTACAGGGTTACATTAACCGTTGAAATATAATGACCAGAATTCAAAAGAACATATTTATTTATTTTCTGCCGCTCCTGTTGTGCGTCACGAGCTGTCGTGAAGACGAGCTCGTGGTGCCCACGGAGTATGACATCATACCTGAGACTCCTTCACCAAACACCGCCATACGAGGTCTATATCTCGTCAATGAAGGGAATATGGGCTCTAACAAATGCAGTCTCGATTATTTCGATTATTTCACCGGACTTTATTCCCGAAACATATATGCCGAACGCAATCCGAATGTCGTAAAGGAACTTGGAGATGTCGGCAATGACATAGGCATTTATGGCTCGAAACTCTATGTGGTGGTCAACTGCTCCCATAAGGTGGAGGTTCTTGACAGCCATAGCGGCGTGAGGATAGGGCAGGTGGATATCCCCAATTGCCGTTATATACGGTTCCACAGGGGGAAGGCATACGTCAGCAGCTATGTCGGCCCAGTATTGATAGACATCAATGCACCCAAGGGAGCGGTATATGAAGTGGATACCCTTTCGCTTGCCGTGACGGCGAAGGTTACTGTCGGTTATCAACCGGAGGAGATGGAGATTGTCGATGACTATATGTATGTCGCCAATTCCGGCGGTTACCGTGCCCCACAATATGACAACACGGTCTCAGTGATTCAGATGATTGATTTCAAACAGGTACAGCAGATTCCGGTCGACATTAATCTCCACAGGGTGAAAAAGGACAAATACAACAAACTGTGGGTGAATTCAAGGGGTGACTACCGGTCACGTCCATCAGCCTTGTATGTGCTTTCAAAAAAGCCCGGCCAAAGCCGATTGTCCGTAGAGAGCAAGCTTGATATACCCTGCTCGAATATGGCCATAAAGGGGGACTCACTGTATTATTACGCGACGGAATGGAATGAATACACTTCTGAAAATGCCATATCTTACGGTATAATTGATGTCCGGACCCAGGAGGTGATTTCGGCGAATTTCATTACTGATGGTACGGAGAAAGAGATCACTATTCCTTATGGGATAGCAGTGCATCCTGAGACTGGAGACATCTTCGTAACGGATGCGAAAAATTATGTATCCTCGGGGACATTGTATTGCTTTGACCGTAATGGCCGGAAAAAATGGAGTGTCCGCACCGGTGATATTCCCGCGCATATGTGTTTTCTTCCACGATGATATGAATCATATAGATGTTGAGAACATGACATAATAGATTGACAGATGAAGAAGCCATACATCATAAAACTGTTGCCATTGGGTGCGCTGGGAGTGTTCTCGGCGTGTTCGGATGACGCTCCGATGCTCAACCTGGGAATCGATGACAGTTACTACATATACAGGATGCAGAAACTCCCCTTGGCTCCTGCGCTGACGGGGGCTTCTTACCGGTGGTCTCTGGCATCGGGTGAAGTGTTGTCGACAGAGCGCGACTACATATTCCTGGCTGAGAAGGAGGGAACATATGACCTTGTCCTCGATATTGTGGATGAGGAAACCCCTTATCATTTCGAGTTCCGGGTGACTGTGCTTCACGAAGAGATTGATTACAGCCCGTACATATCCAAAGTATATGAATACAATCCGGCTCCGGGGCAATTCATAAATCTCATGCCTCAGTATGAAGCCGGTGAGAACTATTCCGACATATTGATAAAGGTGGAGGAATCCATCTCCGGCACCAATGATGTCATGGTCTCGCTTGGAGGTTTTGGTGGATATGTCGTATTCGGTTTCGACCATACGGTCATCAATACCCCTGGAGAAATGGATTTTATGATTCACGGCAACAGTTTCTATGAACTGACAGACAATAACCGCAAAGGTGGTTCGTCGGAACCAGGGATTGTGATGGTAAGCTATGACCGCAATTGCAACGGAGTCCCTGATGACGAGTGGTATGAACTGGCGGGAAGTGAATATCATAATCCTGCCACTCTTCATGGTTACTCCATAACATATAATCGACCTGATCCAGACCGAGAGATAATCATGTCGGGGAACCTGTCGGATGTCAATTACATCGCCTGGGAGGATTCGGAAGGAGTAAAAGGATTTATGCCCAAAAACAGCTTTCATCGTCATGAATATTTTCCCGCGTGGGTTGATGCCGACCAGCTGACGTTCAGCGGAAGCCGGTTGCCTGCCAATGGTGTTGACGCAAGTGGTACCGGAGCATATTACATCCTTTACTGTTATGATTGGGGTTATGCAGACAATCATCCAAATGAGTACGCTGACCTTAACAGTTTCGACATCTCTTGGGCGGTTGATAAAGATGGTATGCCGATAGTGCTTCCGGGTGTGGATTTCGTGAAGGTCTACACCGGAGTCAACCAGTATTGCGGATGGATAGGGGAGACCTCTACTGAGATATGTCGTGCGCAGGATTTGCATATAATTTCTGCCGACCAGTCGATTCCTGACCCGTTGTGAATTACAATGATAAAAACTCAATAATAAGAATAATAGTATAATCATCTTGTCCGGAAAAGCGAAAGATTATCTTTCAACAAACTAAATACTAAAAAAACTATGGCAAAATTTACCTTTTACGGTTGCCTCGCCGGGGCAACCGCAGCCCTCGCTACGCTCTTGTCGACCCCTGCGACGAGGGCTCAGGAGGAGGTCGATTTCTCTAAAGGTGTGTTCATCGTCAATGAAGATTGGTATGGCCACAACAACTCCACGGTCAATTATCTCCTTCCGGACGCAGAAGGGGGTGACTACTGGCATTACAGGGTCATACAAGCCAACAATGAGGACAAACAGCTTGGGGCGACCGCGCAGTATGGAGAAATCTGGAACGGAAAGTTCTATGTCATCTGCAAGCAGGCCAAAGACCCGGGAGCTGATATTGTGGGAGGCCGCATCAATGTGGTTGACGCGAAGACTATGAAGGTCGAGTATCAGCTTGAGGAAATCGGTACAGGAGACATCCAGGCAGATGGACGCGGTTTCGTAGGGGTGGATGAACACAAAGGTTATGTATCTTCAAGCAATGGGGTCTGGATTCTTGACCTGGATGCCCGGGAAGTTACCGGAGTGGTTCCGGGCACGGAGAACGAAAGCGGATCACTCTATTCCGGGCAGTCTGGTACTATGGTCAGAGCCGCAGGGAAAGTTTTTGTCGCGCATCAGAAACTCGGTCTTCTGGTTGTTGATCCGGCGGAAGACAAGCTTGTCGAGACCATCACCTTCGACATAGTGAAGGAGGGAGCCGGAATCGGTTCCGTGGTAGTGGCCAAGGATGGTTCTTTATGGTGTAGCGTGGCATCAAACGGCAGTGGAGGCACACTGCCTTATCTCCTGCGGGTTGACCCTGAAACCCTTGCGACAGAGGTTGTGGAAGTTCCATCTTCGGCATACGCTCCCGCCAATTCCTGGTATGCCTGGACTCCGGATGGATTCTGCGCATCCGCTTCAAGCAATACCCTGTACTGGAATGGCGGCGCGAGCAGCTGGTTCTCCGGTTCCGAGATTTTCAAATTTGATATCGACAACTGCACATTCGAAAAGATAATAGACCTGAATGCCGACAATGAAGGATGGCAACTTTATGGATGCTCGATGCGAGTACATCCTGTAAGCGGAGAGCTTTATATGTCGTTGTTCCAGGGATTCGGTAGCCAGACTTATATGGTAAGGCGCTACTCGGCTAACGGTGAGAAGTTGCAGGAATATCCTATGATTGAGAACTATTGGTTCCCGTCATTGCCGGTGTTCGCCCAGTCTTCGTCTCAGTCGGGTGTCGAGTCAGTAAGCATGTCTTCCGAAAGCGATATAGAAATTTCTGCTGTCGCAGGAGGTGCTCTGCGGGTGCTCAACGGCAATGGTCAGTTGGCTGAGGTATATAGCTTGTCCGGTTCGCTCATTCTTACTCAAGCGATTGTTTCAGATGATTGCTCAATCACAGCTGAACTTCCCGCAGGGGTATATGTGGTAAGAGTCAACACAACAAGCCGCAAAGTGCGTTTGTGATTGCGATACTGCCTTTTCTAAAATAAAAACGTCTCGTCTGCTGTTGAATTGCAGGCGAGGCGTTTTATTTTATAGGAATGATTTGTCTGAAATAGAAATCTCCTACATATGTTTTTAGAAATATGGGTTGGATCTCATTTCCCGGGCTATCGTGGTTGAAGGGCCATGGCCCGGGTATACTATGGTGGAGGGAGGAAGCGTGACAATCTTTCCGTTTATGCTTGCGATTAGTTGTCCGTAATTACCGCCTGGCAGGTCAGTGCGTCCGATGCTCCCTTGGAACAGCACATCACCGGAAATAAGGGAGTTCGCTGAGGGAATGTAATACAACAGGCTGCCGGGTGAATGACCGGGCGCGTGAAGAGCCATAACCTTGTTGTCACCTAAGGTGAGGACTTCACCCTCATCGATGAAACGGTCTACCACAAGCGGCGTGATTTCTACCGGAAGATGGAATTTCCTTGCTTGCTCCATTCGCTGTCGGCCAAGCGGCTCGTCTGACTTGTGGAGCAAGACGGGGATGTTGTAGCGTTCGCGCAGGTGGTCAACCCCGAAGGTGTGGTCGATATGGGCGTGAGTGAGCAATATGGCCTTGACCTTGAGTTTCCCCTCGGTGATGAACCGGTCAAGAAACTCCTCCTCTCTTTTGTTCGATATGCCCGGGTCGACGATGGCTGTTTCGAGTGTCGTCGAATCCCATACCAGGTAGGTGTTCTCCTGGAATGGATTGAATACGAAAGGTTTGATATTGACCATTTTTATGATATTTGTTCAGGCCGTTGTCAAAGCGGCTTGTAGATTAACTTTTTTGTTTCAAAGAAAGGCTCTTTGAAATAGTCGGACAGAGGTACTTCCAATGTGTCTCCTTTCGAGGCCTCGACCTCTGATGTCAGGTCTCCGCCTTTTAAACAAATCAGGCCATTGGGAAGTTTGTTGCGCGATTTTGAGGAAATGTTGCGTTTGGCCAATGGTGCCAGGGTCTCAAGGCGCATCACGGCCCGGCTTACAACAAAGTCGAATTTCCGGTGGCATTCCCCTGCATCACCATGTTGCAGGGTCACGTTCGACAACCCGATTGACTGGGCTACCTCGCTGGCCACCCTAATCTTTTTTCCAACCCGGTCGATGAGGTGGAATTTGCAATGCGGCCATATGATGGCGAGGGGGATTCCGGGGAATCCTCCGCCGCAACCGAAATCGAGGATTTCGGATCCTTCAACGGGGGTCAGGAATTTGGCGATGGCGAGACTGTGGAGGACATGATGGGGGTAGAGGTTGTCGATGTCTTTGCGGGAAATGACATTGATTTTCTCGTTCCATTCGGTGTAAAGCTCTCCAAGCTGGTTAATCTGGGTTCGTTGCCTATCGTTTAACTCCGGGAAATACCGGAATATGATGTCTGCCGCGGAGGGCATCGGAGTAGTTGCTTCATTAGGGATTTCCATGCTGCAAAATTAGGATAAAAAGCTGTGTCGGCAAAACCTTTCACCTATTTTTGGATATGTCGAAAAATTTTGCCAACTTTGCAAATTGTAAAAGTGTGCGTGTCAACGGGCGCATCAGCCTGTTTGACCGGTTTTTGTCGGACAGGTCTTATGTGAGATGTGGTTTGCCAAAAGCCGGTTGTGACTCTCCACGAGGAACAGACGCGCAAGAATCATACCATAAAATGCAATTCACAGCAGAGCAAATAGCCGCCATGGTTGGCGGCACTGTCGAAGGAGACGGCAACATCGCCGTGTCGACATTCGCTAAAATCGAAGAAGGTCGTCCCGGCGCATTGTCGTTCCTCGCCAATCCGAAATACGACCATTATATTTATGAGACAGAATCGTCGATTGTGTTGGTCAAAAAAGATTTTGTCGTTGAACATCCTGTAAAGGCCACGCTGATAAGGGTGGAGGATCCATATGCCACAATCGCGAAATTGCTTGATATCGCCGCCGAGGTCATTGAGCCTAAATATAATGGGATGGAACAGCCTTGTTATGTGGCAGAAGGAGTTGAAATACCTGACGATGCTTACATAGGGGCGTTCGCTTATATCGGTCGTGGCGTGAAATTGGGCCGTGGCGTCAAGATATTCCCTCAGGTATATCTCGGCGACAATGTTGAGATCGGCGACGGCTCAGTGTTGAAGCCCGGTGTCAAAGTATATCATAATTGCCGGATAGGGGAGCGGTGTGTGCTTCACTCCGGTTGCGTGATTGGTGCTGACGGATTCGGATTCGCCCCGACTCCGGATGGTTACAAGAAGATTCCCCAGCTTGGAAATGTTGTCTTGGAAGATGATGTGGAGCTTGGGGCAAACACTACAGTTGACAGGGCAATGATGGGTTCGACTTTGATATGCCGTGGCACAAAGCTTGACAATCTGGTACAGATCGCCCATAATTGCCGTATCGGAGAGCATACGGTAATGGCCGCCCAGGTAGGCATTGCCGGCTCCACCAAGGTGGGAAGCCGATGCATGTTCGGAGGTCAGGTAGGTCTTGCCGGACATATCTCGGTCGGAGACCGGGTTCAGATAGGGGCGCAGTCGGGTGTGCCGTCCAGCATCCCCTCTGATTCTCGTGTGATGGGAGCTCCTGCGGTGGATAGTAAGAAATATGCCCGCAATGTAGTTTATCAGAAAAATCTTGGCGAGCTTTTCGACCGAGTGAAGAAACTTGAAAATATCACTAAACAAGAATAATGAAACAGCTTACTCTTAACGGCGAATTCTCCGTAAAGGGGAAGGGCCTCCATACCGGCTTGGAAATAGAGGCCACATTTCTGCCTGCTCCTGAAAACCATGGCTACAAGATTCAGCGCGTTGATCTCGAAGGAGAACCTATAATTGACGCACTGGCTGAGAATGTGACAGACACAGACCGTGGTACCGTGCTTGCGCGTGGCGATGTGAGGGTCTCCACTGTTGAACATGCCTTGGCTGCGCTCTATGCCGCCGGGGTAGACAACTGTCTCATCAAAGTGACAGGCCCTGAAATTCCTATCCTTGATGGAAGCGCGCGTCAGTTCAGCGAGGCGATAGAGCGCGTCGGGGTTGTGGAGCAAAGTGCCGACAAGAATTTCTACGTTGTAAAACGTAAGATAGAGGTGCGTGACCGGCAGACAGGTGCTCACCTTACCGTTTTGCCCGATAGCGACTTCTCGGTGGATGTGATGATTTCCTACGACTCTCCGGTGCTGGCCAACCAGTTTGCCCGTCTTGAGAATATGTCGGAATTCAGGCAGGAAATCAGCGGTAGCCGTACTTTCGTCTTTGTGCGTGAAATCGAACCGCTCCTTAACGCTAACCTCATCAAGGGTGGTGATCTCGACAATGCCATCGTGATTTACGACAAGGAGATGGCTCAGGAGAAGCTCGACCATATCTCAGACCTTATGGGTGTTGAACACAAGCAGGTCAATGAGCTTGGTTTCATCAACAACCGTCCTCTGGAATTTGAGAACGAGCCAGCCCGTCATAAACTGCTTGATGTGCTTGGCGACACTGCTCTTATCGGGCGTCCCCTCAAGGGCCGTATCATTGCTTGCCGTCCCGGTCATAAGATCAACACCACATTTGCCAAGCAGATCCGCAAGGAGATTCAGCGTCAGGAACTCCAGGCTCCTTCTTACAATCCTTCGCAGGCACCTTTGATGGATATCAATGATATCCGTGAGCATCTGCCTCACCGTTATCCTATGCTGCTTGTCGACAAGATTATCGACCGTGGCGAGACATTCATCGTCGGCGTGAAGAATGTCACTGTCAACGAACCGTTCTTCCAAGGACACTTCCCCCAGGAGCCGGTTATGCCCGGAGTGCTGCTGATTGAAGCTATGGCGCAGACCGGAGGCCTCCTGGTGCTTGCCACTGTCGAGGAGCCTGAGACCTATTCCACATATTTCATGAAGATTGACAATGTGAAATTCCGTCAGAAGGTCGTCCCGGGTGATACTCTGTTGTTCCATGTGTCTTTCATGACCCCGTTGCGTCGCGGCTGTGCCCTTATGAAGGGTGTGGCGTTTGTGGGCGACAAGGTGGTTTGTGAATGTGAGTTCATGGCCCAGATAGTTAAGAACAAGTAATCAAGACGCTTCAAGCATGAAACAGCCATTTGCCTATATTCATCCGGCGGCAAAAATCCATCCCAGCGTCGTCATAGATCCTTTCGTGACCATCGACCAGAATGTCGAGATTGGTGAGGGCTCGCATATCTGCAGCAATGTGACGATTATGGAGGGTGCCAGGATTGGTAAACACTGCAATATATTCCCCGGTGCCGTGATTTCCGGCATCCCCCAGGATCTCAAGTTCAAGGGGGAAGACACTGTTGCAATCATCGGAGACAACACTACGATTCGCGAATGCGTGACTGTAAACCGTGGTACTGTCGCCAAGGGCAAGACCGTTGTGGGTAACAATTGCCTCATAATGGCGTACTCTCATGTGGCCCACGATTGTATTGTCGGCAACAACGTCATCATTTCCAATTCGTCGCAGCTTGCCGGAGAGGTACAGGTCGATGACTTTGCTGTGATTGGCGGTGGGACTTTGATTCATCAGTTCAGCCATCTGGGCACACATGTGATGATTCAGGGGGGCTCGAGAATCAACAAGGATATTCCTCCGTTTGTAAAGGCTGGTCGTGATCCTATCGCTTACACCGGTATCAACTCCATCGGCCTGCGTCGTCGCAACTTCACCAATGACCAGATCCGTGAGATTCAGGAGATATATCGTTATCTGTACCTTTCGCGTCTCAATGTCACCGATGCGGTTGACCGCATAGAAGCTGAGCTCCCTGCCACCAAAGAGCGTGATGAGATTATTGAATTCATACGCAATTCCAAGCGTGGAATCGTGAGGGGATATGTCTGATTGAGTATATCCCTTGCTAGATATAATAGACAGCCCTGGAATGGCTTAAAAAGCTTTCCAGGGCTGTCTTTATTTTATGGTTGCTGGGTTATGCGTCTGGTAAGAATGATTGGAAAGAATTGTCGGAATAGAACACGACTATATTGGTGATTTTTTTGTGAGCATCGGGAGAAATCGAGATGCGTTTGCCCTCTTCGGCAAGGATTGGCTGTGGGGCATTTCCGAGGGCTTGTGAGGCCATCCGTTGCGCATTGATGGTATTTGTCACATCTCGCCCTCTGCCGAGGGAATTAGGGGTGTTTGCCGGTTCTTGAGAAGGGATGGATGGTGATGGGGTGGTATCTTCTTTTATGGAGGCTGTGTCAAACATGATGTTCTCCTTCAATGATGTGTCATCTTGGGGGGATGGAGTGGCGAAATGGGGTGGTTGAGGAGTCTCAAAGAGCAGGTTTTCGAAAACATCGCTGGATGACTCTTCAATCGTGATGGTTTCGTTTTCAATATTATTGTCGGTTGTGGATTGATTGTCAGGTCGTTGTGCCGCGATGATGCCCGGATTTTGCCCGTTTTGAGGCTCTGAGATTCTAATATTTGCATTCGCATCCATCTCTCCCTCGCCAAACATCAACCATAAGATGGATAGACCGGGGAATGCGTTGTGAATTTTGTTTATCACCTCATCAGAGATTCGTTTGTTCCTCCCGTTTATCAGTTGTGACATCGTAGGGCGGGGAATGCCACATCTGTCAGCAAACTGAGATATGGTAAGTTGGGTGGTATCCATATAATGCTTTAAGCGATTTACCAAATCCATAGAGGTGATAGGTTAGAATTGTGAAACGTAAACAGGAATTAGCAAATTCCTGAATTATTTTGTCGTTGCAAATTTAATAATAATAATTGAAAAACGCAAATTTACATAGGGGAAATGCAAATAGGCGATTTTGAGGATGGAGTATGTAAATGTAAATCCAATTTTGTGATTTACAATTAGAAATAAAACGCACGAAATCGCAAATTGTCGAGTTGCAAAACGAAATTTAAAAAATTGAATCGAAAATTGCAAGCGGGTTTTCAAATGCAACTAAAAGGCCGGAGCGTTGCATATGAGAACTGTTATTTATTTGAGGGATTTAAACCAAATGTTGGCTTTATTTTTTAGGTCGGGTGGTGCAAAAGCAATTGGGAGAATTCTATTGTGTTTTCTGTGGGGAAACAGCATATATAAGCCGCTATGCTAAACAAAATGTTTAAGTTTAATTTATAATGGGTATGATTTTTAGAGAGTTATGATTATTGTGAATGGATGTTAATGGCAAAAATGGGGTGATTTTTTATCCTTGTAAATCAAAGAGGTGGATTCGTGAATTATGCAAATGTAAAATTGCATACGGGAACAGCAAATCCCGATGTCGAAATTTCCAAATTTGAGCAAAAAATCCTAGGTGCGAATGTAAATTTTGATAATGGCATCGCAAATTTGGATTGATGCAAACGTTAATTTACATTTTATAATGCTGGTATTTTGTATCTATAAACGCTGTTTTCAAATGCAACGAAGATTTATTTTGGTTATGTTTTTGAGTATGTGTTGCAATTGAAACCGCATCGCGTTTGCAATCTCAAATTTTGGTTCGGCGCACATTTGACTATATAAATTGATAGATGAGTCAAAGTCTAAAATTAATCCGAAAGTGTGCGATTTGAATTTTGGTAGAGGAATAATTTCAATATTCTCGACTGATGTTAGGTCAGTTTACAAATATAACATTCTCAGGCCCTCAAAATGTTGGTCATATAGGTCTGTTTTAACATTTAATTTACTGAAAAGTAGAAATTTAACAGGCGTAAACAGTAGAGGTGTTGTCTCACCGCAATTTGGATTAGAAAAATAATAGGTAAACTTTTCTCACGAGTATGAGTCCATCCTCCCGCATTTTCCGGCAGGATGGCCCTTGTAATTCCATATTATCCCTCATTCGAGGATTATGTCACGGAGTATGGAGTCGGATGTCAGCCAATACTTCTCGGGAATCCTGTAGTTGGCTTCTCCGTTCAGCACAATATGCCCGGTTGCTCGTAGGTGCGATAGGTTTGCTTCCACCAATGATGCGGTTTCCCTGCTCCATTTGCTTTTTAATAGGGAACGTGAAAGCCCTGAGGAGGTGCGGAGCGAAGTTATGATGTAATCGTTGACTTTGTTGATTGTCGTCTCTGGTTCTTCCTGGAAAGCGGTTTCCGGAATCTTTTTCAAGAGGGCTTCCATATATACTCCAAGATTACACGGATTGATGCGTCTGATTTCACCGTCGAAGCTGTGGGCGCTGCATCCGAGTCCGAGGTATGGGGTTAAATTCCAGTAAGAAGAATTATGCCTGGCCTCCAGTCCTGGTTTGGAAAAGTTTGATATTTCGTAATGGTTGTACCCTCTGGCTGCGGCAGCCTCCATAAGGGCGTCATACATACGACATGCGGTCTGTTCGTCTGCTTCTGTCACCAATCCTCGTTCTTTACGGGCGTACAACCTCGTGCCGGGTTCGTATGAAAGCAGGTATGCCGAAAAATGCGGAGGCTCGAAATCCAGAAGGGAGTCCAGCTGATATGACCAGCTGTCAACGCTCTGGCCGGGGAGTCCGTATATGAGGTCTGCCGAGTAGTTTATCCCCGATTCTCTGAGGATTGTCAGTGCATTCCGGGAAGATGTTGAGTCGTGGCGGCGCATAATCGCGTTTAGCTGACAAGTGTCAAACGATTGAATGCCGATACTTATTCGGTCCACACCTGAATTGCGCAAGGTGTCTATCAGACTGCGGGAAATGTCTTCGGGATTGGCTTCCACGGTGAATTCCGAGATGTCTTCACCGCCGTATCCCTTGTTATATCTGATGACATACCGATGTATGGAGGACAGAAATTCCGATAGCAAAGGCAACGGGATGGCAGTGGGTGTCCCGCCACCGACATATATTGTATCAATCGGCTCCTTTATTTCAGATATGCGTATGGCCATTTCCTGTTGTATCGCTACGATATATTTGGCAAAACAATCCGTGTCCTTCTTTAGGACGCTGTTGACGGGTATGGAGAAGAAATCGCAATAGGCGCATTTGCTCCTGCAGAACGGTATGTGGATGTATAGTCCGGCCATCGGTTGTTGATTAAGGGGCTTTTCAAGCAGTTATTTCTGTCGTTTGCGGCATATCTCGGTGAACTTGCAGAATGTGCATGCATGGTCGTTCTGTGCGGACACAAATGGAACCTCCGGATTAAAAAGATCGTCAAGCACATCAAGCATCATGTCGTTGAATTCTGTGACATATTCCCTGTAATCGGTAATCTCAAGTTTCTTGCGTCCCTTTGCCTCGCCCGGTTGTGATTGCGAAATCCTCAATGGCGAGAACGGCGTTGTAGCTACCTTACGGATAGAATATATCCAAGGCTGTATCGGTTCATTGAGATTTTTTTCCTGGGTAAGGGCCTGGCAATAGAGAAACAATTGCAGCATCGCCTTGGCTCTCTTGCCCGATGTCCCTCGTTCATGGAACATGTCTTTCACCTCCACAATCGACGTTTCGTCCTCTCCGGTCTTATAGTCGATTATCCTGAGGATTGAGTTCCCGTCCGGAGTGATAAGCCGGTCGATACGGTCTATGGAATACCTGAAATTTATTTCAGTCACGGAATTGCTCCCCTCTAACTGTAATCGTCCCGGATGGCCGAATTCTCCGGCCAGATATTCAAATTCACCTGCCTGGATTTCGCGTTTGAAGACCAGCAGGATATATTTTTTCATAATCTCCCCGAACAGTTCCGCGTCACCTTTCAATGGGGCGAGACTGTCAGGGCCGAGATTGTTGTAATGATTGTTTATACGTCTGGTGATGGCCTGCTCTATGGAGACCTCCTTTTTCATCAGGGCCTCGATGGCCTGCCGTGTGAAGAGTCCTCGTGGAAGGCTTTTCCGCTCAGCCTCATACAGGTCTTCCAGCACCCCATGGATGATTGTTCCATAGGTGCCCTCATCCATATAGTCATGGAATTCATCCTCACGCTTGTATCCGGCGATATAAGTCAGGTAGAAGGACAGCGGGCAATTGATATACAGGTTTATGGCACTCGCCGATAAATACCTCGGGTTTTCCACTGCCTGATAACGTCTGATTTCCGCCATTATTTCCGGAGTTTTCCTGACGCAGATTTGTGCAGGTTCCCTTGACTCGACCCCATATCCGAGGATTCGGGAGGATATTCCGGACGGCTTGTAAAGATGCAGCAACTGACTCAGATACCTCGACATCTGACCTCCGCCTACACCTTGCGTCCGGGCATCATACAACAGGAAAACCCTTGATGCCCGGGATATCATGCGATAAAAATAATATGAATATATGCTTTCCTGATGGTCCTGGGTTGACATTCCGTAGGCCCGTCGCAGATGAGGAGGAATGAATGATTTCTGATAGTGTTTTCTGGGAAACACCTTCTCATTCATCGATGGGATTATGACATTCTCGAAATCAAGTCCTCGCGCTTCGAGGACTCCCATTATCTGTAACCCGTTCAAAGGACGTCCTTCAAAGTTGACGGTCTCGCCTCCTACCAATCTTTCGACAAGATGAAACATTGTTGAATCGGAGAGGTAGATGTCTTGCGGGCCGAGATATCGGGCCGAGAGTTCGCGCAGTCGGCCGATGGCTCTCAGGTAAGCCCGCACAAGCATCCTGTCTACCAACGCGCCGGCTGGCATAGTTGCTGCCCTCTCAATCTCGGTGCCGTCAATGTCGGTTATCTCACCGGATGTCTGCTCATTCTCCATATGAGACAGAATCCAGACAAAAAGATTCTCAAAATATTGGAAAACTTTTTCTCGGTCGGTCAGATTCTCAATATAATTGAAAAGTGTATGCAACTCCGGGTAATGATCCGAAAGATAAGCACCATCGATGTTATACCATCTGTTTACATTGATGTCATACACGATGCGGCTGCATTCGGTCGGATATATCTGCCGAATCAAGGGGTGTGTGAGGACTTTCAGCAGGTCCTCATAGAAGAAAGTATGTCCTCCTGTCCTGTTTTTTCTGGAGCGCAGATGCATGGAGACAATACTTCTGACCAAATCGGCTGCTTTGCTGTCGCGTAACCGGTACCCCATCGTTAGATTGACCGGATTTATCCATTCCGGTAACGCGGCGACGACCCCGCGCGCAAGGGTCTCCTGCGGGAGTATAATCGCGGTGCGACGGAGCGATTCCGGGTTCCATTCCCCTCCGTCTGGATAGAGATGGCTGACGATTGCCCCGGCAAGTTTGGCTTGGCCGGAGTTCGACGCTATGCCGGAAATCTCGATTTTCGGGAATGTGGCGATAGGCTCCACGCATTCATATAAAGGAGGAAACAACCGGGCATAACGAGTAAGGAAAGCAGATGTCGTGTTTCCGGGCATCAGAAATGCCGGTGACGCGTCATCAAAGTAAAAATCGGCGAAATCTCCCGCAAACAGGGTGTCGCCATGTTTGTCTTTCATTTCAAGAAAGATGGTCTCTTCCGCCTTGGAGAGCATATTGAATCCCACAAATATATACCTTTTGTGGTCGAAGTCGTTTCTCTGGCGTTTTTTTATTATGCGGGTAGCTTCGCGGTAGGCCATTCCCGGATAGAACAGCCCGGCCTCATTCATTTTTCTACGGAAAGTCTCGTAAAGGTCGAGCATGACTTGCCAGAGACGGAAAAAACGCAAAGCACTTCCTTTGGCGTTGCCCTCCTCCGTTTGCTCTGTGTCATCCGGGCTGTTGTGCAGGATATGGTTCCAGAATGAGTCATTGTATTCAGGAATACGCTCTACGCGCCAGTGGCGTTTTATTTCCTCGATTACTTCCGCGTCGAGATAGTTGGAAGAGATTTCTCGATAATGTTCCAGGTTTGGGAAAAGCTGTTCCGCATCGACCATATACATGTCGACATCGTTGAAATCCCCTATAATCATGTCGGCCCACCGTTGGAACTTGTTGAAATCAACCATCTCGGCGATTTCCTGGGCCTCTCGGTTGCCACCGGCGTGTCTGAATATGACTTCGCGGTATGCCTGATATAGAATCAGAATCATTTCCAGACGTTCGGCAGGCTTGCCTGGGACCAGTTCCTCTATGAAACTGGAAATCGTGGTTGAGGCCGGATGGACCACATCTGTTTTCAGCTCTCGGGATGCACGGGCGAAAGCGTGGTGAAAGAATATTCCACTACGCTTGTTGGGAAACACAAAACAATATTCCGCGAGATTCGAAGCTTCATTTTTGATGTATGCTTCGGCTACGCTGTAAAGAAATGGTTTCATTTTTTCAACAACAAAATGACTTTGACAGCTATGTCGAAAAATATTATTTTGCCGTTGCCGTTGGCGAGAATGTCTTCCCGCGCTTCATTGAACAGCGAAGAAAGCTGTTCGACATTCCGCTCGTTTATGAATGGAGAGAAATTTCGGCTGAAAGCCATCTCCTCCTTGTTGAGATAGTTGAGCTGGGCGATTTTTAAATTGGCGATGAAATTTTCGCGTACCTGACGCTGGCAATACCCGCAAAAACGGGCTGCCTGTTCTCTACCGAGGGCGGCGACATCCTGGCTCCATTTTTTCAACAGGCCTATCTTGCGCTGGTAGGCGAGACGCATGAGTTTTTGAAACAGCTCAAGGAAGTCTTTGTTCTCGTCGTTGCTTGACAATACTTTCTCAGCCGAAAGCAGACTGCCTCCCGAAAGATGCGCGATTGACATCGCGTCCTCAGGAGACAAGGAATGTCTGGATTGCAGATGGGCGGCAATGTCGCTGTCAGGAAGACGCCTCATCTCGATTCGTTGCAGGCGCGAGTATATGGTCGGGAGGATTTCGCCGGGTGTGTTTGAGACCAATATCAGTTTTACCCCGGGGAGGGGTTCTTCGATGAGCTTGAGCAGCTTATTGGCACACTGCACATTCATTTTCTCCGGCAACCACATCATCACGATTTTGCAAGTCGCTCCATGTGAAGTGAATGACAGTTTCCGTATGATTTCCTGCGACTCATCCACATATATCACTGGCTGGCCGTTTAGATTCCCCAACATTCGCTGCCATGTCTCGAAATCCATATATGGGCTTCCCTGTAAGAATTCTTTCCATAACGACATGAAGTCATCGCTTGTGGCTCCTCCTGCCGATTTCAACACTGGAAATGAATACACAGTGTCGATATGGTTGAAAGATTGGTGCTGTATACATGAAGGGCAGTGACCGCATGAATCTCCGCCGGATCGATTGGGGCAATGGATATATTGGGCAAGCGCACGGGCCATCGCGAATTTTCCTATTCCGGCAGGCCCTTCGATAACCAAGGCATGGGGCATACGGTCATTGTCCGCCATTGCCTTTAAGCGGTCTTTGACAGATTCATTGCCGATTATATCAGAGAATTTCATTGGCGTCTATGGTTGGAGGGTGGGTGCCGTGATGGCTCGTTGCCTTCAAGATCATTGAAATTTTGAACGAGGAATCTCGTCGATGGGCAGCAGGCCGTTGACTATGGCGAAAATGGTGAGACCAGCGGGTGAATGGATATGCAGCTTGCCGCTTATGTTGCGCCGATGAGTGGCCACGGTATGAACCGATAAGTAAAGCTGGTTGGCTATCTCCTTGTTGGTCATCCCCTTGGCGATAAGGCATACGATTTCTTTTTCCCTTTCCGACAAGGAGCTGATTTTCTCAGCGTCAGTCGAGGTGTCTGAGTTGTTTGCCTGAATGTTGTTCGTTCCTCCCTCGTTATCCGAGCCAAGGGTTTCTTCATTCTGGCGTTTTATTTCTTCGGTCTCTATTTTCTTCTCAAGACGTCTGACTGCGGGGATAAACAGGTCATCCTCGGCCATACAGTGGGAGTTGAGGTCTTGCTCGCAGGTTATTATGTCGAACAACGCAGACGTGAGCAGGTCGTTGGTGTTTTCCGGATAATACCTTACGATGATATCTTTCAGCTCCTGGAGTTTGGGGTCGATATGGACATGCCCCTTGGCGTATGATTCTATCGAGAAGCTCTTGTCGAGGGTGCCATCCAGCAATGCGGTGACATATGGAAACACATGGTCATTTTCCACCTCCATATGTGTTCTGACCTCGGTCGCGTAATCGTCATAAAATCTCAGGATGAGGAATCCGATAGAGTCAACTCCGGATATGTCGATGGCCTCAAGCAGCTTCCGGCGTATCATCGGGAGTTGGAAATCAAGGAAATAGTTATGGGCTTTCTTCAGATAAGCCATAAGCTGTTCCAGGTCTATGTTATCCGGGGAGTATGGATGTCCCGAGATGTAGTTTGCCACAGTCAGGAAGGTCTGGCAGTCGATTCCTTGTTCCCGACACACCTCCTCAACGGTTTTATCCCCGAATCCCAGTGGTATGCTGAAGCGACTCAATGCCATGAGAAGCAATGAGTTGTCTGAAATTATGGAACGCATCGTCTGGGTCGGACGGTAGGTGTTGTTAAGGTTGTCCATCTTTGTTTTTCCTAAGTATGCGGATTGTGACACCGATTTGGCGGTCATAAGTGGCGGTTGGATCAAGACGTGATATGGTGGCGGCGAAAGCTTCCCCCCATCCCATGTCAAGAAACAGCGCCAAGGGCTGGTTCTTTCTTAACGGTATGTAACCCAGCTTCATCCTTCTGTTGTCAATAGTGACATATACGGCGACAGCCCAAGGGTCTTTCCCGTTGTCGTTTTCCCTCACAAGGAGCAAGGGCTGCCCGATTGACAGGTCTGGCCACGCCAGGTCTGCGTCTCCGTAGAGACGTCCTGCGACATATGTGTCGAGATAATAGGCTCTGTCGTTGCTCATATATATTATATGATGAAGCCGGTGGCTCTGTCTGTTGTCGTGAAAAATCCAAAAAGATAAATCGTTGCGGACAAAATGAAAATATTTTTTATTTCCTCCGCATATCTTTATGATTTCACCCCCAAAATTAGCTAAATTAGCCCGAAAAAACAAATAAATCGGAATATTTGATGAATTTCAATAGCATTATTTTATTACACGATTGGGATTTTTGTGGATAAAATTTGCATTAATGAGAAAAAAATGATTACCTTTGCACCCTAAACAGGACAATTTCAAACAAACTGAATTTTGGTTATGAAGTTTGACCCCGTGAATCTTGATATGATTTTCGAGACAAGCTGGGAGGTTTGTAATAAAATAGGCGGTATTTATACCGTTTTATCTACAAAAGCCCAGACTCTTCAGAACTTATATAAAGATAAAACGATCTTTATCGGTCCGGATGTCTGGACCGACGACAATCCCTCCCCCTATTTTTCGGAGGTGCCTTCCCTTCTAAAGCCATGGCGTGACAAAGCCCTTCTGCCTGAAGGTGTGTCTGTGAGAGTGGGAAGATGGAACATACCGGGCAAGCCTATTGTCATTCTGGTGAACTTCCAGGGTATGTATAAACTCAAGGATTATTATTATGGTGAGATGTGGGAACGCTTCGGCGTGGATTCCCTGCATGCTTACGGTGACTATGATGAAGGATGCGCGTTTGCGCTTGCCGCCGGAGTGGTCATTGAAAGCATCTGTTCATACAAGCGGATGCGCCATAAGAATGTCCTTGCCCATTTTGACGAATGGACCACAGGTATGGGATTGCTTTACACGAAATGGAAAGTGCCGTTCGTGGGCACCATTTTCACAACCCATGCCACCTCGATAGGCCGCAGCATCTGTGGCAACGGTAAGCCGCTGTATGACTACCTGCCCGGATATAACGGAGACCAGATGGCCCGTGAGCTGAATATGGAATCCAAGCATTCCCTTGAAAAAGCCGCCGCCCATGCCGCAGATTGTTTCACCACTGTAAGTGATGTGACAGCTGCCGAATGCGAACAGCTCCTTGAGCGTCGTCCAGATATTGTCACACCTAACGGATTCCCTGCTGAGTGGGCTCCTACAAAAATCCGCCAGAAACGCGCTCGTCAGGGCGCCCGCCACGCTATGCTCAATGTCGGTTCAAAACTGTCGGGGCGTACGCTCCCGGAAGACACCTTCATCGTGGCGACATCGGGCCGTTGTGAATTCCGCAACAAAGGCATTGATGTATTCCTTGATGCTGCCGAAATGCTCCGGACGATGGATCCGACGAGGAATCTCCTCCTATATATATTGGTGCCTGCGTGGCCCAAAGCTCCCCGCGCCGATTTGAAGGAGGCTTTGGATTCAGAGACTACCTCTTCGGCGTTGCCTGAACCCGTGATTACTCACTCGCTCAACAATCCCGACCAGGATGCAATTCTCAACCGTATCCGGCAGCTTGGTTTCAACTCCGGTTCGTCAGACAAAGTGCAGGTGGTCTATGTCCCTTGTTATCTTACCGGCAACGACGGCATCCTCGATATGACCTATTATGATATGCTCGCGGGACTGGATCTCACAGCTTTCCCCTCATATTATGAACCGTGGGGCTACACCCCTCTTGAGAGCGTGGCGTTCGGAGTGCCTACCGTGACAACCTCTTTGTCAGGATTTGGCCAGTGGGTGCTTTCCTCCGGGAAGAACGGGTTTGACAAGAGCGGTGTGTTGGTGATTCAGCGCAATGACTCGAACTATCACGATGTTGTGAAAGCTCTTGCCGATTCCATGTTGTCAATGGCTACCGCCTCCCCCGAGGTTATTGCCGCCGATTCGGCAGCAGCCAGAACGACAGCAGACAAAGCAGAATGGAATTATTTCATTACCTATTATGTCGAGGCATTCCGCATGGCTCTCGCCGCTGCTGACAAACGGCGTGACGAGCAGATCCATGGCTGAAGCCGATAAGATGGTAGCCAATGAGACATTACATTCATCTCTATATAAAACAATCACACAAACTATACACCATTTCACTACATGAAACTCCAAGTCAGCAACACTAATGTCCCCGTATGGCGCGACATCACAGTGAAATCCGACCTCCCTTCGAAACTCAAGTCTCTTGAAGAGATCGCTAAAAACCTTTGGTGGGTTTGGAACAGCGAAGCCAAGGCCGTCTTCCACGATCTCGATGTGGATCTTTGGCGTGCGACCGGTGAAAATCCCGTCATGCTCCTCCAGCAATTGTCTTCCGAACGTCTTGAGGAAGTCATCGCCGACAAAAAAATGATGGAGCGTATCGAGCATGTGCATACCATGTTCAAGGAGTACATGGCCAAGCCCATGCGCGATGATCTCCCCTCGGTGGCATACTTCTCGATGGAGTATGGTCTTTGCAATGCTTTGAAGATATATTCCGGCGGTCTCGGAGTGCTCGCCGGTGACTATATCAAGGAAGCTTCCGACTCGCGTGTGCCTATGACCGCTGTCGGTTTCCTTTATCGTTACGGCTATTTCTCGCAGACCCTCAGCGTTGATGGTCAGCAGATTGCCAACTACGAGCCCCAGAACTTCAATCAGCTTCCCATAGAGCAGGTGATGGAGGAATCCGGCCGTCCTATGATTCTTGAGGTACCTTACCACGACCGCATCATTTACAGCCATGTATGGCGTGTCAATGTGGGTCGTATGAACCTCTACCTCATGGATACCGACTTCGAGATGAACTCAGAGTTTGACCGTCCTATCACTCACAAACTCTATGGCGGCGACTGGGAAAACCGTATCAAGCAGGAGTATCTCCTCGGTATCGGTGGTGTCCTGATGCTCAAGAAACTTGGCATCAAGAGCGACCTTTTCCACTGCAACGAAGGCCACGCCGCTCTGCTCAACCTCCAGCGTCTCGTTGATTTCGTTCAGGAAAAGCACCTCGACTTCCAGGTTGCCCTCGAACTCGTCCGTGCCTCCAGCCTCTATACCGTACATACCCCCGTGCCCGCTGGCCATGACTACTTCGACGAGGGTCTCTTCGGCAAGTACATGGGCGGCTTCCCCGCTAAGCTCGGTATCTCCTGGAATGACCTTATGAATATGGGTCGTGAGAATCCCAACACCAACGAACGTTTCTCGATGAGTGTGTTCGCGCTCAACACCTGCCAGGAGGCAAATGGCGTAAGCTGGCTCCACGGTGAAGTTTCCAAGAAGATGTTCGCCGGTATCTGGAAAGGTTACAACTGGCAGGAAAGCCACGTTGGTTATGTCACCAACGGTGTGCATATGCCTACCTGGGCTGCTTCCGAATGGAAAGAATTCTATGGCGACAAACTCGGCCAGGAGGTCTTCGACAACCAGGCTGATCCTGCTAACTGGAAAGGTATCCTGAAATGTTCCGACCAGGAAATCTGGAACATGCGAATGACGATGAAGAACAAGTTCATCAACTTCGTGAAGAAAGATTTCAAGGCCAAGTGGCTTGCAAACCAGGGTGATCCCTCCTCTGTGATGAAGATTGTTGACAAAATCAACCCCAACGCCCTCATCATCGGTTTCGCTCGCCGTTTTGCCACATACAAGCGTGCCCACCTCCTCTTCACAGACCTTGAGCGTCTGTCAAAGATTGTCAACAACGAACAGTTCCCCGTTCAGTTCGTCTTCTCCGGAAAGGCTCACCCCGCTGATGCCGCAGGTCAGGGGCTGATCAAGCGCATCATGGAAATCTCCCGTATGCCCGAATTCCTCGGCAAGATTATCTTCCTGGAGGACTACAATATGATTGTGGCCAAGCGTCTTGTCACCGGCGTGGACATCTGGCTCAACACCCCGACTCGTCCCCTCGAGGCTTCCGGTACCTCCGGCGAAAAGGCCGAGATGAACGGTGTGCTCAACTTCTCCGTTCTCGACGGATGGTGGTATGAGGGTTATCGTTTCGCTGAGGATGCCGGTTGGGCTCTTACCGACAAGCGCACCTACACCGATCAGGGTCAGCAAGACAAACTCGATGCCGCTACTATCTATTCAATGCTCGAAAACGAGATCGTTCCTCTTTACTACGCCAAGAATTCCAAGGGTTACTCCCCCGAATGGGTTCAGTACATCAAGCGCTCCATCGCCAAGATTGCTCCCCACTTCACAATGACCCGAATGATCAACGATTATATCGATCGTTTCTATCTCAAAGAGGCTGACCGCACAAAGCTCCTCACTGCCGACAACTACGCCAAGGCAAAGGAAATCGCCGCATGGAAGGAGAAGGTCGCTGCCGCTTGGGATGGCATAAAGGTGTTCGATATCGAGACTTCAGACATCTCGAATTCGGTTACAGGTACCGACTTCACAGTTCGTGCCATCGTTGACACCAACGGCCTCGGCAAGGATCTCGGTCTTGAACTCGTCGTTTATAAGACGATGGACGGAGAGGAGAAATTCTGCTACACACAGCCTTTCGATGTCATCAAAGAGGAGGGCAATGTCCTGACCTATCAGCTCAATGCCAAGCTCAAGGATGCTGGTGTGTTCCGCTACGGTTATCGTCTTTATCCCGTTAACCCCGCGCTGCCCCACCGTATGGACTTCGCATATACTCGTTGGATTTAATTCCGGTTCAACGACGATAAAAAAATCCGTTCTCGATTTCGAGAACGGATTTTTTTATCGTCGTTATCCGTGAAGGTGAGACGCGTGTCGTTATTTGCCGAGGATTTCGAGAATCTGTTCGGCGGCCTGTTTGGTGTTGACTTTGTTGATGATATGCGTGATAACATGATTCGCATCCGTGATGAAAGTCGTGCGGACAAGTCCCATATATTCACGTCCACACATTTTTTTCATCTGCCATACGCCAAATGCCTCGCAGACTTCTCCGGTGACATCTGTCAGGAGCGGGAATGGCAGGTTGTGTTTGGTCGCGAACTTCTGATGGGAGGCCGGAGTGTCGCGGTTTATGCCAATCACTTGGTAACCAAGTTCCTGTAATCTCTGATATCCGTCACGCAAGGCGCATGATTCCGCAGTGCAACCGGGAGTGTTGTCTTTCGGATAAAAATAAATGATGAGCGGGGTGTGGGCGTAGTCGCCTGAAGCGGTCACCATACGTCCTTCTCCGTCGATTCCCAGGTGGTTGGGGATGATTTCTCCTATTTCCATAATATGTAAATGTTTATTGGGTTGCTTGTCAAGTGAAGACTTTTATTAATAAAAACAATGTAGCATCCTCCCGGTTCGGGAATTCAGGGGTAAATAAAAAGCAACCGGCAACTTTCGCCTGACAGACCAGGGAGGAATTGCCGGTTGCTTTTTACAAGGCTTGGCTCCGGATGCGTGGCCTTGAAGCTAAAGAGAATTACTTGCCGCCGATTGAGTCGGACACGGTGAGACGGGCACGGCCTTTGGCGCGACGGCGAGCGAGGACCTTGCGGCCATCAGCGGTCGACATTCTTTCACGGAAACCGTGCTTGTTAACTCTCTTGCGGTTGGAAGGCTGATAAGTTCTTTTCATAGCGCTATGTTGTTTTTTATTGTTTACACAATTCGAGGTGCAAAATTAACATTTTCTGTGGAATAAACCAAATTTTGAGGACAAAAAGTGTTTGGTTGCCTATTGGATATTTCTGTTTTGGCTTTCTGCCATATATTACAGCATATGAATAGGGTATGTTAGCTGAGTTGGAGAACAAACCCTCCGGGGTGTTTGTATTTAATATAAAGTGACGCCTTGTGTGAAAAGAGGAAACTAAGAGACGCTTGGCGTTTGAGGCTAAAACATAATTTAAGTAGTATGAGACTCTCGCTTATCACTTGTCTGGCAGTCGCGGCCATCAGCGCGCCGACACTTTCCGCACAGACTTATTTCTCCCTACATGCAGGTACTGACGGGATCGGAGTGGATGTGTCGAATGTGTCGCCTTATTTTCCGGTGGTGGTCGTGCCTCCAGCTCCAAGGCCCTATGTACATGTCCCACTTATGCCGGGGTATGTGCCTGATTATGACTACGGGCGTAGTTATCGTAAAGCCGTAAGGAAACATCGTGATGTCCGCCATCATCGCAGTGGTGTGGTACCTGTCGTGTACGCGATGCCTTATGGTGGATTCTTTTATGACGATGATGATGTGGAGGATTTCTATGAAGATTACTACAAGCATGTCAGGAAGCACATTAAGAAATATAGCAAGAGGCAGAAAAAGGAATGGGAGCATCGTATGAAACATCATAAGAAACACCATAAACATCATCATCACGATGACTGAGTGTTGTCTTGCCGCACCCTTGCTATTAAACCTCTCATAAGGCTTGAATGTTTATAATCATATACGGCATAAGACTCGTATGTCTCACAACATCAACCAAATTCAACTATAATGAAAGCTAAAGCAATACTTATGATGGCCACTGCGGCGATGATGATCGCCTTTAGTGGATGTGTCAGCCATAAGAAATATAACTTACTTCAGGCTGACTATAATGCCTCGCAGGTTGCCCTTGCAGAAAGTCGTACCAAGGTGTCGAGTCTTGAGACTCTGCTTGAACAGGCCCGCAACGACAACAAGGAACTCAAAGATAATTATGCCGCATTGCAGCGTACCCTCGACCAGAGTATTATGACCAACCAGTCGGGCAATGTGAACATTTCCAAGCTTGTAGACGAGATAAATGCTTCCAACAACTATATCAAGAGACTTGTGGAGGCGAAATCCAAGAGCGATTCCCTGCTGATGGTTTTGTCAAACAATCTGACCCGTTCGCTCGATACCTCGGAACTCAAAGATGTGGATGTCAAAGTTCTCAAGGGGGTTGTGTATATCTCCTTGGCCGACAATATGCTGTTCAAGTCGGGTAGCTATGACATCTCGCCGAAGGCGATGGATATACTCGACAAAATCGCGAAGATTATCAAGGATTATAAAAATTACAGTGTGCTGGTCGAAGGCAACACCGACAATGTGCCTATCAACCGTACCAACATACGAAACAACTGGGATTTGTCGGCTCTGCGAGCTTCATCAGTTGTACAGGTGTTGCAGAACAAATTTGGGGTAGACCCGCAGCGTCTGACCGCAGGTGGTCGTGGTGAATACAACCCGATTGCTACGAATGCCACACCAGAAGGACGCCAGCTCAACCGCCGTACCCAGATTATAATCACACCGAGTCTGGATCAGTTTATGGATTTGATTGACAAGGCTCCCGATACTGATACCTCTACAACATCCAATCTCAGATAAGTTCCGGTCATAAACAACGAATGCGGCCAGCCCTTCATAAAAGGATTGGCCGCATTCGTCGTTTATGGTTTTAAAGATTGGATGCGATCATATCTCAGTCGCCAAAGCTTCTGCCAGGAATTCGGATGTGTCGGCGACACACAGATTGCAAGCACGCAGCGGTTTGCCAATCACTTTCTCTCCTGTTTCAGGATTTGTGGATATTCCTTTCAGCATTTTGCATACAGTCGCACCATTTCTGTCCTGGAATTTCTTAAGTATTCCGGCCATTGTCCGCATCGCTTTCACACGGTCACCTGAGGCCAGTCCTACTATCATTCCGGCTCCGGTCAGTGAGCCGCATGTGGCCTCAAGGCATCCCATTCCATTGCCGAATGCGTGGCTGATGGTGTAAATGTGATTCTTGTCAGCGCCGATTATGGGAGCGAATGCACAAGCTACAGCCTGGGCACAATTGTATTTCCCAGAGGATTTCAACGCGACAGCTTCCTTTATGATTAGCTCTTTGTCTGATAATGTTAGAATGGAGTTCTGAGATTCATTCATGGTCGGGTGTTTGTCGGTTTTCTATATCGTTTATTTCCCTTGTTATGCGTGAAGCTTCCTCATAAGCCTCATCCTCGATAGCTTTTGCAAGTGCTTCTTTGAGGCGATTAAGCCGGGATATGGTCGATTCCTCTTCGTTATTGTCGGAGGTATCGTTATTCTCGCGTGGAGATTCATCTTCGTTATGAGAGATAGATTCCATCGTGAAGCCGGTCTCCATAAGAATCTCGCGGGTGGTGAAAATAGGCGCACCGGTGCGCATTGATATAGCTATCGCGTCGGAGGTTCTGGCGTCAAGTTTCACCTCATTGCCTTCACGGTCAATGAATGTCAGCTCTGAGGAGAAAATCCCATCCTCGAAATTGTAAATATACACTTCGAGCAATTGCAGTCCATAAGCATGCATCAGGGACGCGAACAGGTCATGAGTCATCGGTCGTGGAGGTATTATCCCTTCGAGTTTTATCGCGATGGATTGCGCTTCCATGCCGCCGACTACGACCGGAAGACGCATTGGCCCGTTGGCCTCTGCCAGAATCAGGGCATATGCTCCTGACTGTATCTGGCTGTAACTGATACCGAGGACTTTTAATTCTACTCTGTCCGTACCTGATGAAGATATGTTGGGGTTGTGGTTCATTTGTTGATTTGGGCGAATTGACGCGTGTGGTTGGCGTTATGTATTATAAACGCCAAAAGACCGGATTTATTGGATGCCGGGAATTATGATTCCCGAGCCATGGCATATGTGCGCGTCCTTGTCGTATATCACGCCGAATTGACCGGGGGCAATCCCCTGTACCGGCTTCTCGGTCTCGACAATGAAGCCTCCGGGAGTCCCGTCAGTCTCAGGCAACCTTGTGATGGTGGCTTTGAAGAATTCAGGTGAATGACGGTTCTTGAAAGCTATCGGCTCGTGATCGCAGGATTTGCCGGCCCACGGATTTCGGGTTATGAAGATGGTCTCCGACAGGTGGATTCGGTTGCCGTATTGTTTCTCCGTGTCATATCCTCGCGAGACATATATGGCATTGTCACGAATGTTTTTCTTCACCACATACCATGGCCCTCCGCTTAGGCCGAGACCTTTGCGCTGACCAATCGTATGGAACCAGTAACCGCTGTGTTCTCCGATTTTCCTCCCGGTCTCAATCTCTATGATTGGCCCCTTGCGCTCTCCGAGATGACGGCGAAGGAAATCATTGTAATTTATCTTGCCGAGGAAACATATCCCTTGGGAATCCTTGCGGTAAGCATTCGGAAGATGTTCGCGTATGGCTACTTCCCTTACTTCCGATTTCGGCAAATCGCCAATCGGGAAAATGAGGTGGCTTAGCTGAGGATAGGTGATTCGGGCGAGGAAGTCAGTCTGGTCTTTTACCGGATCGACAGCAGTGGCGAGATATTTAAGGCCGTCATTCCCTACTACGGTCGTAGCGTAGTGGCCCGTGGCTGTGAGATCAAACTGATGGCCCCATCGCTCCTCGAAGTAACCGAATTTGATAACCCGGTTACACATCATGTCCGGATTGGGGGTGAGACCCGCCTTGACTGTTTTCAAGGCGTATTCCATCACATTCTCCCAGTATTCCTCATGGAGCGACACCTCCTCAAGGGGGAGATTGTATTTTCGGGCGATTGCACGACACATCTCCAGGTCTTCCTCGGCCGAGCAGTCTCCACGGCCGTCATCAAGCCCGATGCGGATATAAAAAAGAGTGAGGTCGTGGCCTTGCTCGACAAGGCGGTGTACGGCCACAGCCGAATCCACTCCTCCAGAAATCAATGCTGCGATTCTCATGTTAATTCTTTCCTTACTGCAAAAGTAACAAAACGGGCTCGCTTGCGCAAGCCCGTCAGTTAAAAAAGTATGTCTTTGTCGTTAAATTACGACAAGGATTTCAATGCATATGTCAGCGTACGGCTACCTTGAATGTGTTTCCATCCACCTTCACTACATAGATTCCGGCGGGAACCTCGACAGTAGCGTCACCGTTGGATGCGGCTACCATACGGCCTTGCAGGTCATATACCTCGGCAGCAGTGTAGTCCCCTTCAATGTCGATGAGGCCATTGCCGCCACGGACATTGACTGTAGTCATATCCAGGTCAGAACCGATTTCCTCGACATCAGATACATTAGATGTCGCGAATACGGCGAAGCTGTGAGCAGGCACGGAGACGGTCGCGTTGGTGCCATTGACAGTCAACTGAGGAGTGAAGCCATAAGCCGATGTGATAAGCTGGCTGTTTGAGCTGGAAAGGTACTGCACCGGAACGGTAACTGTGGCGTTCGAACCGGTAACATTGGGGTTGAACACGCCGATGATTTCGCGGTTGCCCTTGAGGATGCGGATGTAGCGGGGAGAGGTGAGCGACGCGGTGAAACCTCCGGTTGAGAAGGTTGCGGTTCCATCGAACATATCTGCGTTGTCGCGGCGCAGCCAGCAAAGAGCCTGATAGTTCTTGTGGAGGGCGCTGCGGCCTTCATTGGAGAACTGGTCCCATTTCGGAGCGATGGCACGAAGCTTGTCAAGTTCTGAACCCTGGTCGTCATCGGCTGCTATTTCGCCAAACTGCCAGATCATCTTGGCTCCGGGTGAGAGAAGCATCTGTGCGGCCAGGGAGCCGAGACGCTGTATTGATGTTTTCTTGGGATGAGCGCTGGTGTATTTTACAGAGGCGTGACCATTTTTCTTCACTTTGTTGGCCACACGGGGTTCGTCGTGGCTTTCTGCGTAGTCAACGGTGCCGCCGACAGTCTTGCCCCAGGTAGATGAGTAGAAGCCTTTGGTGTCGTCGCATTTTTCAGCCCAGCCCATAGCGTATTGGCCTGCACCGTAATTGACATTGTTCCAGCCCATCTGTTTGCCGTTGGTGTAGTTGGCATTGTCCTCCTGAGCGGCGCCAAGCAGCTCGTTGATGTGGATTCCGTCAGGGTTCACTGACCTGATTACATCATTCAGGCGTTTCATGCGGTTGACACGGCTCTGGTTGTAAGCGTCGGTGTTACCGTAGGACGCATTGTCGCCGAGACCTTTCACGAGGTCGAAACGATAACCGTCGACCTTGTATGTTTCCATCCAGAAACGAAGCACATCATCCCAATGCTGCTGCAGTACAGGGTTGTCCTGCTTGAAGTCGTTCAGCACGTTGTATGCGTGGGGTGAGGTCTCGTTGTAGAAAGGATTGCTTGAGATGGGATACATCTGATACCAGGGATGGTTGCCGTCTGACTGGTTGAACACGATGTCAAGGACAACAGCCATGCCGAGGCGGTGACACCAGTCCACAAACTCCTTGAGGTCGTTGGGGGAGCCGTATGCCTTGTCGAGGGCCATATAGCCGTTGGTGTTGTAACCCCAGGAATTGTTGCCGTTGAATTCCATCACGGGCATCAGCTCGATGACATTCACGCCAAGATCGGCCAGATACTGGAGCTTGGGCATCGCGGTACGGAGTGTGCCGAAATGTTTGCCGTTCTGGTCGGACCCGTCACCGGTGAAGTCACGAAGAAGCATCTCGTATACCACCATTGAGGTGTGGTTGGGAATCTTGAAGTTCTTGGTGGCATCGCTCCAGTTGTAGTTGTCGATGTCGCCACGGTATACGGCCAGCATCACATCGTCAAACTTGTCGTAAGGATACTTGGGCATTTCCTCCTTCCAGATGCCGGAGGGAAGCCATTTGTCGCTGTAGCAGTCGAGCATCAGCTTGGCGCAAGGGTCAGCGACCTTATACATACCGTCGACAAGATAATAGTAGGGATAATACTGGTTGTCCTTGAGGCCGCTTACCTGTGTCCAGAAATAACGGTTGCCATTGTAGTCCTGATATTTCATGACATTTTTGTTGAGGGTCTCATAGTTGTCCCAGGAGGGAACAAGAATGACACTCTTCTTCAACGGGGCTGCCAGACAGAATATTACGGATCCGTCGGCCTGCTTTATGGCACCCATCTTGGGTACCCCGCCGGGGTAATTGGCCTGGGCGGAGGCTGTCGGATAGGCTACTGTGACAGTCTTGGAAAGTGTCTGGCTGCCGTTGATGGCGGTGGCGGTCACTTCATAGAACTTCCCTTCGGTGTTGAATGTGTATGCCTTTGAGAGGTTCATTGAATTAGTCGCTTCGCCGATTGTCTGGCCATCAACCTTTATAGAAAGGTTGGATGCCTGGGTCGCCGAGAGTGAGAAAGTGATTGTAGTGGGGGCGCTGATTACAAGATTCTCAGTGTTGTAAGAGAAGTTGATGGCGAAACCCTCTTCGGCAATATCGAGGAAGTAATCCTTGGTCTGCGCCGAGCCGGTGGCGGTGCGGGCAATCACTGCTATTTTCCCTACTTTTTCTCCGGCAGCAAGTCCGAAATAGGTGTTGATGTTGCCGATGTTGAGTTCCCAAAGGCCGGCGGAATTCTTGACGAATTTGTTGGCGGCGGTATTTTCACTCCACTCGGTTTTGACATGCGTCCAGTCTGACGTGCCGACAGGGCAGACGCCGATATGGGCGTAAATCTCAGTGGCCGAAATGAGACCGGCGACGCCGCTCTCCTGGGCATTGAAGATTATTTTCACGTTCTGGCTTGATTGCTGCAAGGGGACAGGAGAGGTAGAGAATACCTCGGCTTTTACCCCGGTCATAGCAAGCCATACCATTGCCACGAATAGCAAAAGATGTTTTTTCATGGGAAAATGAATGAAAGTATGAATGTTTAGGTTGAAAAAATTCAAGAAATATGGTCTGTCAGATATGATAGACAGGTAAGTATATAATCTTACAGCTACAAAGTTAGGTGTTTTATAGGATTCTGCCAAATCCGGCAGCTATGAGTTGTGTGCTTTTCAAGTTAATTCATATCGGAAAACATAATTTTAGTGAAATCCGGTAAACGCGAAGGTGGGCGGGGAACGATTCCCCGCCCACCTTCGCGTGGTTTTACGCAATGTCAGGCTTGTCGTGTCACAAGGTGAGTCCATCCCCGGAGACGGCTTTCGGTCAGTTCCGGATGGTTGACTTCGTCCAGGAGGAGGCCGTATGCCTCCAGCGAATTCTCCGGTTTGGCAGCCGAATGGTCGAAATCATAACCTATGGTGTCGTAGGGGGCGATAAACTGTGCCCCGGTTTTCACCAACCGGTCATGAAGTTCGCCTACTCCCGAACAGAATGTGTCACGCATAGTCTCGTCGCCACACCCGAAGAGTGCGATTTTCTTTCCTCTCAGATCCAGTTCCTCAAGTCCGTCGAGGAAGTCATACCAATCATCTTCAAGGTCTCCGTTCCCCCATGTCGAGGTTCCGAGAATCATCAGCTCATAATCCCCGGCTTTGGAGGGGGCGGTCGAACCTACATTCAAGATATCTTCAGAGCTTACGCCAAGAAGTTCGCCGATACGTTTGGCGATTTTTTCTGTTGTTCCGGTGGCGGTACCGTAGAATATGCCGGTCTTTTTCATTGTAGCAGTTGAAAAGGGTTGTTTTGTCATTTTAACAATTAAAGCTCCCCCTTGGTTCGGCTGCTGTTGAAGGTTTCCCTTAAGACTTGGTGGCGATTAATCAGGAAAGAGCCTTTAGCTCCTTTTCAAGCTGGGCCGCCACTTTAGAGGCGAGGAAATGTTTGCGTGCATAATCCGCGCAGTTCGCGGCCATCTCTCCGGCCAGGGTCGGATTGTCGATGAGGTTCTCTATCAACCGGCAAAATTCAGCCGGATCTGTCGATTCCGTCAGGTATCCCATTTCCCCGTTACGGAAGAAATCTTTCACGCCACCGACGGGACGGCTGATGACAGGCAATCCGAATGCCATCGCTTCCAGGACGGAAGTTGCCATGCCTTCGGGATGCTCTGTCGGCAGGATATATATGTCGCTGTCGAGGAATGCTTGTCTGATTTCATTGCCGCTGATGTGTCCCGTGAACCGGATTCCGGAAAGACCATTTTCTTTGACATAGGCAATCGCGTCATCTAATGCTCCTCCGTCTCCCGCCACTGTCAGTGTCAGCTCAGGATGCTTTTTTTGGAGCAACCTGAATGTGTCAATGGTGGTAAAGATGCCTTTCTCTTTGGTGATGCGGGCCAGAAACAGCAGGTTCTTGATTTTGCGTGGTGTCGAAGGTGATGGAGGAGCGACCCCTTCGACCAGAGAATCGGCTACTTTGGTGGTGGTGAGTATTATGGGGGATGTCACTCCTGCCTCTTTGAGCTGCCGTTCGAAATCCGAGCATAGCAGGAAAATCCCTTTTGCCTGGTTCAGGGTGTCGGCCATCTCTTGGCGGTTAAGGTTGTTGACGTAGTTGTTGTCCCAGCCGTGGAACATCACCGCGACAGGCACATTGAGATGCCGGGCGATTCTCATGAAGAGCATGTCGCGAGGATATGCCTTGCGGTTGAATGACGGATTAATCAGAACTATGTCAGGCCGTCTTAACACGCATTGAAATGCGAATTTTGCATAATCCCACGGCAGCCACCATAAGCCGCTGCATCCTTCACGGCGTTTGCCGATACGGTTATACACTACATTTTCAGACCAATGGGGGCGCAGACCAACGAAATGGTTGGTCACGCCCCCATGGATATGTCTGTAATCAGGAAGATTTACAAGTACTTTCATTATTTGCGTTGGAGGATGTATGAGCGGTGGGGAGCGGCTGCGCCATGAAGACGGCCATTTTTCACCTTGAACTCGATACCGTATACATTGTCCTTATAGGTTCCGTTGGGGAGTCCGGTGGGAACATCAACGAAATTGGCGGAGTCGGAAATATTGACAATGGCGGCTCCTTTTTTGCCTCGGTTGACAACAAGAATCTGTCCGTTCTCGCTTGTCTGGATATCCTCTTTCTGCCCTGACATGTCATGGCGGAATTTGTTTACGGCCACAACTTCAGGATGGAAGAACTCGTCGTTGCCTCTTGCTCCGAGAAGATTGTCACCCCAATAATTCTGACGGGTGGAGTTCATCGGGCGAGAGAAGAACAGAGGCACACCGTTCTGACGTGCGGTAAGGAATACCCAGCCTGTACGGATCTGCTCGTCTGTCAGACCTGCGCTTTCGTGGGCGTTGCAATATGTGTCGTGGCTTTCCACCCATGTGGTGAGGAACTCGGGAGCTGCCTGATGATCCCAGTTTGTGAGGTCTATCCCTTTGGCGGATTTCTTCTCAAGGGCTTCACGGAGATGATAGCCATAGCCGGAAGCGGTCTGTCCGAAGTAATCGGCATATTCGGCCTCAGGCACATTGCGGTCCTGCAGGACTTCGCCATACACAAACAGCGAGTCATAGGGGAGGGCGAGTTTCACACCTTTCACTGCCTTGCGGCCGGTTGCGACATCCCAGAAATCATTTTCCTTAACGCCTGAAGCCTTGTCTACTGGATCGGAATGTACTCCGATATGCTTGGCGGTGTCATAACGGAATCCGCGCACACCCATATTGAGAAGTTCGTTGACGAAATCCATGTAATATTTCTGGAAGTCGGGGTTCTCGGTGTTGACATCGGGCAGTCCTCCGGTGCCTTCGAGAGTGCATTGGTAACGGTCGTTGTAGTCGCGGATAGGGGACAGGCCGGTGGAATGATACATCTTGTCACGGCCACCGACAGCCTTGTAGAATTCGGGACTTACGGCGTCAATATCGAAGGCGGTGTGGTTGGGCAGCACATCCACGATTACTTTCACGTTGTATTTGGCTGCGGAGTCGAGCATCTGCTTCATCTCCTGCTTAGTGCCGACGATGGCATTGCCGATTTTCCAGTCTGTGGGCTGGTAATAATAATACCAGTTACCTTCCTTCCCCTCCTGGTCGAACAGTTTCTTGGTCGAGCCGTAAGGATCGTAACAATGCTGTACCGGAGAGGTCTGGACCATCGTGTAGCCGGATTTCGCGATCAATGCCATATTCTCGGCGATTGTCGGGAAATTCCAGCTCCAGGCATGGAGTATGGTTTCAGTATTGGTTGCGTCAGGATTGTGGGTCACGCGGTCTTTCGCTCCCAAGGGGAAGGCGAGAAACAAAGAAGCCGCGGCCAAAGAGAATGTAAGTTTTTTCATGATGTAGTCAAGTAACCTTTTTATTAATGGTTTTCCTTGCAAATTTAAGGAAAATATCCGACACGGAAAATCCCGTGCCGGATATTTCAATGAATATTTTTGTCAACTTGAGGAAAAACAGGGTTATTTCCTAGTTGCTTTCTGTCAGGCGTTCTCTTTCACTTCGGGAGCGATGAGCTTGTAGCCCTTGCCGTGGATGTTTATAATCTCGATTGACGAATCATCCTTGAGGTGTTTGCGCAGCTTTGTGATATATACATCCATCGAACGGGCATTGAAATAGTTGTCGTCGATCCAGATGGTCTTCAACGCGTAGTTGCGTTCGAGGATTTCATTCACATGGGCACACAGCAGGCTGAGGAGTTCCGATTCTTTGGTGGTCAGCTTTGTTACCTTGTCGCCAATCATCAACACCTGTTTCTGGGTGTCGAAAGTGAACATACCGATTTTGTACATTGTCACCTCTTTCCCCTTTTTGCCTCTCACGCGGCGCAGGATAGCCTCGATACGGAACACGAGTTCCTCCATCGAGAATGGCTTGGTGATATAGTCGTCGGCTCCGATTTTGAAGCCTTCAAGGATGTCTTCCTTGATTGTCTTCGCGGTCAGGAAGATGATGGGGACTTCGCTGTTGACGGCCCTGATTTCCTGCGCGAGAGTGAAGCCGTCTTTTTTCGGCATCATCACGTCGAGGACGCAGATGTCGTATTTCCCCTTCAGGAACGCGCGGTAGCCTGCCTCTCCGTCGGCGTACAGGTCGGCGTTGAATCCTTTGGCCTGGAGGTATTCGCGGAGCAGCATGCCCAGATTTTCATCATCCTCGCAAAGGAGGATTCTCATACGGTCATCCATAGTCTGAAAAGTTTTATTATATTTATATAAGATTTAACTATTGTGATTTGTTCACCGGAGTGACGTGAATTTGTCAATATTACAAGAGGTTATTCCTTCGGATGGCTTTCCTCCTCGGACGAAAGCAACGGCAACGTGATTATGAACCGGGTGCCTTTCCCGAGGTCGCTCTCTGCTGTTATGGTGCCACCCATAAGGCCGAGCATCTTGTAGACATAGGCCAGCCCGAGGCCGAACCCCTTGACATCATGGCGGTTGCCGGTGGACACACGGAAAAATTTCTCGAATATCTTCTTGAGGTCTTCTTTCTTGATTCCGATGCCGTTGTCAGCAATGGTGATTCGCAGCTTGTCACCGGGAATGTTTTTGGTGGAGACTGTCAGCTCGAGGGGAGTATCCTCCTTGCGGTATTTCACTGCATTGTCGAGGAGATTGAAGATGACATTGGTGAAATGCATCTCGTCGACATTCACGATGGCGTCTTCGGCGTCAAAGCTTGCCGTGATATGGCCGCCGTATTTCTCGACTTTGAGTCTGAATGTGTTGACCACATTGGAGATAAGGGTGTTGGCATCGACATCCTGTAGTCTCAACGTGCCCTTCTTCTTGTCGAACATCGACATCTGCAACACCTTCTCAACCTGGAAGCGGAGTCGTTTGGTCTCGTCATTGATTACTCCGGATATATGTTGCAGCATCGTGGGGGATTTCCTTACCGATGGGTCATTGAGCATCTGTGCGGCCAGTGAGATGGTCGAGATGGGGGTCTTGAACTCGTGGGTCATGTTGTTGATGAAGTCGTTCTTCATCTCGGTCAGCTTTTTCTGGCGGAAAGCCAGGATGATTGTGTAGAGAAACACGATCAGTAGAATGAAGGTGAAGATGAACGACGGAATCATGAATTTCAATGAACTGAGGATGTACTTGTCCTTTGAGGGGAAATACACCTTCAGGTAATTCTTTTTCGTGGCGGGGTCATTATGGAATAGCGACTGCACGAACATTGAATTTTCCACATTCACGGGGTTGACATTCCCGAAACCGCTTGAATGATAGAAAACATGGCCGTTCCGGCTTACAACGGCAAATTCAAACGGCAAATCGAGACCATTGTTTTCCAGCTCTTTCTTGAGGTAATTACGGACAGCTACCGAATCTGCCCTTTCCTGTATGGGGCGATCGGCGGCCTTGTTCATGATGTTGATTATCACATCATCAATGATGCCCTTCTGGTAGAGATACTGCCCTTTGAGCTCCTCGCGCATTGAGTTGTAGCTTGTCGCCACATTGTTTTGCTCGCTTTGCAGCTTGTAAATTTTATCGGCATCCGCCTTCACAGTCACATCCCCGACAAGCCCGCTGTGGGTGGTGAATGAGTATTTTATTCCACCCAGGTGAGGGGTGCCTCCGTATTGGGTGTAAACCGACGAGGATTCCACCTCGGCCACATCCTCCTCCAGGTAATATTTGGTTTCATCCTGCTCAAGAAGCGAGGACACGGCGTAAAGACTGCGCTTCACACCTTCGGCGAACTGGTCGTTGCGCATCCTGATCATGCTCTCCATATATATTATCTGTATATAGAGCAGTCCCATGAAAGTCAGCGCCATCAGCACTGTCAGCAGCCATATTGTGGATTTCTTCATAATCTCAGGGTTGTATTCCTTGGTATGATGGTTTGACTCATCCCTTTGGCAATTTTAACAATTGTATTAAAGTATAGTTGTCTCCACAGGGGAGAATATCAGGTAAATTTTCAATTTACGATATCGTCAAATCCCAATCGGGAGAATGCTTTTAACATTTAACGTCAAAATTAACATATTAGTCTTAAATAGAGGGGTGTAATTAGACTAATATTCCAATAATAATACTTTTTGACCAAAATTTGGAATTCTGTGAGAAAAGTTGTAATTTTGCACGTCATTACGCGGTCTCGCCGCAAGGTTCTTTACACCTGATAATCCAAATTAAACTACCATACAGACTTTATGGCAACAACAGCTGACTTTAAGAACGGCATGTGCCTCGATATCGACGGCAACTATTTCTTTATTGTTGAATTCCTTCATGTAAAGCCTGGCAAAGGCCCGGCCTTCGTCCGCACCAAGCTTCGTAATGTGAAGACCGGTCGTATCCTTGACAAGACCTGGAACTCCGGCGTCAAGGTTAACGAGGTACGTATCGAGCGTCGCCCTTATCAGTACTCGTACAAGGATGAGATGGGCTACCATTTCCTCCACACAGAGACCTGGGAAGAGATTATCGTTCCCGGCGAGAGCATCGAGGGTGTGGAATTCCTCAAAGACGGAGACATCGTGGAGGCTATGGTGCATGCGGCATCCGAGACCGTTTTGACTTGTGAAATGCCTGCCAACGTTGTCCTTGAAATCAAATATACCGAGCCCGGCATCAAGGGTGACACCGCCACCAACACTCTCAAGCCTGCCGAGGTCGAGACCGGTGCTACTGTCCGCGTTCCTCTCTTCTGCAACATCGGCGACAAGATTCGTGTCGACACCCGTTCCGGCGACTATCTCGAACGTGTGAAAGCATAATCACTATTTGCCAATTGATTAAAAACGAGTTTCCCGGAATCGCACGATTCCGGGAAACTCGTTTTTAGATTAGGGGAGGGGTCAGCCTTCGATGGCCTTGGGATTACGGTAATTGGAAATCACCTTCCAGCAGATTACTGCGATTACCGCGCCAATAACCGGGCCGACAACCATTATCCAGAAATCAGGCCACGCCGCGCTGTCCCAGAGAGCCGGGCCAAAACTACGCGCGGGATTGACCGAGCAGTTGTCGACGGGGATGCCTACGATGTTGACAAGCCCGAGAGCGAGACCAATCGCAATACCGGCAAATTTACCGAAGCCATGCTTCTCATCGGTCGCACCGAGTACAATCAGCACAAAGAAGAAGGTGAGAAGGCATTCAGCCAACAGCGCCATCCCGGCGTTTGCTCCGGGCTGAATCACATTAGTCGCGAGCTGGCATGCGCCGTGGCTACCATAAGCGGGGGTAGTGCCGCCGAATGTGAATTCTGGAGCCATATTGACAAACCAGTAGAGGAAACCGGCTCCGATGGCAGCTCCGATGAGCTGTGCGATTACATATCCGACAAACTCGCCACCTTTCATTCGACCGCTGAGCCACATAGCAAGGGACACAGCCGGATTCACATGGCAACCGGATATGTTGCCGATGCAATAGACCAGACACAATAACACGAGACCGAAACATAGCCCGATTCCGAGTCCGCCGATACTTGGACCGGCAAGCACTGCGCTACCGCAGGCTAAAAGCACGAGGAACATTGTCCCAACGCACTCAGCAACTAATTTTTTCATTTTGTAATACAAATAATGAGTGTAAAACGTTTAATATATAGACAGCATTGACCGCCTAAATGTTTAATATGTGAATGATTAAATGTTTGATTCTTTAATTTGAGAGATATGGAAACGATTGATAAAGAGCTGGATATGCCATTGGAGCGTCATCCGTGGCCTCCATTTTTGCCAGAAGGTGCCAAGGTGCTGATAATGGGTACATTCCCGCCCGGAAACCACCGTTGGAGTATGAATTTTTATTATCCCAACCGCACAAATGATTTCTGGAAGATATGTGGACTCTTGTTTCTTGGCAATCCGGACGCTCTTTATGACAAGACTGCAAAATGTTTTGATGTTGATGCTATACGCAAATTGATGACAGATAAGCATATAGCGTTGAATGACACGGGCCGTGCCGTACGCAGGCTCAAAGGCAACGCTTCAGACAAATTCCTTGAAATAGTGGAGCCTGTACCTCTTTATGATGTCCTGAAAGAAATCCCCGAATGCCATACCGTGGCTACCACTGGCGAGAAAGCCGCAGGTGTGATTGCGGAAATTACCGGTACAGAAATTCCAAAGATGGGAACAATGTTGACCACCGCCGACGGCCTTGAGATATGGCGTATGCCTTCGACAAGCAGGGCGTATCCGTTACCGGTCGCTCAGAAAGCGGAATATTACGCCCAAATGTTCCGGCATCTCGGAATATTATGAATATCTGGCGATAATCACTGACTCATAAACGCTAAATAGGAGAGGCGGGGCACATAGCCCCGCCTCTCCTCATAATTGTATTTTACATAATCCCCATTATGTAACACTTGTGAAAATATCTTAAATTATGCATAAACCCCTCAAGCTCTCAGAGCACTTCACGCTCGATGAAATGCAAAAATCGGAGACTGCCCGACGTGCTAATATAAACAATATTGCATACCCGGAAGCCGTCGATAATCTTCGTAACCTCTGTGTCAATGTCCTCGAACCCATTCGCGCTGCGTATGGTTCTCCCATCTATGTCAACTCCGGTTTTCGTTCCTCTGTCCTCAATATGATGGTTGGCGGTGCCAAGCACTCTTACCATATGTTCGGCCGTGCTGCCGATATTCGCGGCTCTGACCTCCTCCGCTTAAAGTCCGTTGTCGCCGACCTTATAAAGTCCGGTGCCATTGAGCCTACTGAATACATCGAATACTCAACATTCATTCATCTTGCCTTATGACTCTTTCACCTATGACTCTTTTTTCAATTATGACTCGTTTAGAACAACGTGGTTGGGATTTACTGTCTTTTGTAGAGCGCATTCTGCCTATTGTCGCTGTTCCCCAGCTTTCTCTTTATGGTTCTCTTGTCGCTCCCGACTTCTTGGAAGTCCATCTTCATAGCCCTTCTGGTCGTTATGTTTCATTTTTTAAATTACCTATATGAAAAAGATTGTTGATTTCCTGAGAGCCATCATTTGGATTCTCTGCGGTCTGTTTAACAAGCACTCAGACCCCCGTAAATGACCACGTTCGATTTCGGACGGGCCCGGGGGGGGAGGCCCGAAGGCGTCGCGTAGCATAGCCGAGTGGCTATCTCTCCACCCGACCCCCCCGGGGGGTCCCGTCCGGAATTGCCTTGGTAACTTAATCACCCTTGTTTAATTTATTGTTTCACTATGGCTTTTAATCCATTCAAGCCGAGTAACTCCGTTGTAAAGAAGCCCAACCGCAACTCTTTCGACCTCAGTTACTCCAACCATCTGACCTTTGGATTTGGTCAGTTGATTCCTTGCCTATGTAAGGAAGTCATTCCCGGAGACAGTTTTGAAATAGATGCTGCCCTCGGTCTTCGTTTTATGCCCTTGGCCTTTCCCATCCAGTCCAAGGTTCGTGCTCACGTTCATTTCTTCTATCAGCGTACCAAAAACCTATGGAAGGATTTTCAGGACTTCATCTATGGCAATGATAAGTTGCAACGCCGCACCCTCGTTCCGCCTTATATCTCATTCGGTTCCTCTTCTACCCAAAATCTCAATCTTCTTGAGACTTGCTCCCTTGGAGATTATCTAGGTTTGCCTACCGTCCGTTATTCTTCTTCTGTTTCCAAGTCCGGAGGTAAGTTTGATTATCGAAATGCTGGTACTAATTCTGTCTTTCAGTTCAATTTCAATTCTAACGATGGTACTGCAGTTCAACCTGTTCCCAGTATTTCCAATGCAGGTAGTTTTTCTGCTGTTACCCTTAATCCTCTCACTCCTGTTTCCTCGGGCGCACCTGATGGCACTGTGAGTTATCCTAATCGTGCCAAATATGGTTTGGTTATGTTCTATGGAAATCTCACTATTGACCAGCTGATGTATCCCGGTACCGCTCGTTTTACCGTTGATTTCCCTTCTGGTTGGCAGTTTGATAACTCCAATACTGGTTTCGCTGTTTACAAGCGTTCTGATTCCGGTAATTTGCCTCTTCTTGTTGGGACTGCTTCTGTTGAGCGTGTTTCCCAGGTTGGCAATAATGGCTCCGAGTTTTTTACCCGTGTCACTTTCTCGTTTGAGTATTCAGAATTCGCTTCGGATTTGGTTAAACCCGGTTCTACTGTCGCTACTGCTGAACCTTTCTATGTCGGCGTTTGGTCTAAGTTTATGACTGTCGGTGCCGCTCCTACTCTTACCAATGAGCTCGCTCCGGCTTCTAATGTCTCTGTTGATGCTGTTTCTGATGTCAACGGCTCTCCCCTCACTCGTGCTGCTGATTATCATATTTCAGCCCTTCCTTTCCGTTGTTATGAATCCATCTACAATGCGTTTTACCGCGATAATCGTAACAACCCCTTCAAAGCCCGTGTTCAAGGCAATGTCATTCCGGTTTACAATCAATACATTCCCACAGATGATGGAGGCGCTGATCTTACTAATTATGGCATATATAATCGCAATTGGGAGTTAGACCAGTTCACTTCTGCCGTTCAATCCCCTCAGCAAGGTGTTGCGCCTCTCGTGGGTATTTCCTCGCTTGGTAAGGTCACCGTGGCCTATGAAGGTAACGAATATTCTTTCGATACTGAGACTGCTGATGATGCCGACACCATCACCAAAGTTAATGTCACTGAGAATGTTCCCGACGCTGTTGCCCGTTCTCTCGTTAACATTGCTACTTCTGGTATCTCAATCAATGACTTTCGTAATGTCAATGCCTATCAACGTTGGCTTGAGACCAATATCCGCCGTGGTCTTAAATATAAAGACCAGACCCTCGCCCGTTGGGGTGTTGAACCTGCTGATTCTACTCTCGATATGCCCGAGTTTATTGGCGGTTTTTCTGTCGATGTGGATATTAATACTGTTACCAATACCAACGGTTCGGGAGATGTTCCCCTCGGTGATTACGCTGCCCAGGCTACCGCTTTTGGCGGCTCCAAGCACAAGATTCGCCAGTATTGTGATCAGCACGGATTCATTATGGCCATTGTATCCGTTGTCCCCGTTCCTGTTTACTCTCAGTTGCTCCCCAAGATGTTCTTGCGTGAGTCCGCTCTTGACTATTACTCGCCCGAATTTGGTCAAATCGGTATGCAGGCCATTCCCTATCGTGAACTCTGTCCTATTGAACTTCTTGGAGCTGATGGTTATACTGTCAAGCCTACTGATGTTTTCGGTTATCAGCGTCCTTGGTATGAGTATATTTACTCCAATGATGAAGCTCACGGTCTTTTCCGTACTGATTTCAACCAGTTCCTGCTGTCCCGCACTTTTGGTGCTCCTCCTACCCTTGGCCCGGATTTCCTTACCATCAAGGAATCATCCCTCAATGACGTTTTCACCGTCAAAAACCGTAATTCCATACTCGGAATGATTCGCTTCAATATTGAAGCCAAGCGCCCCATTCCGTCCGTTTCTGTCCCATCCCTTTAATGTTCAATTATGTTTTCGAAAATTCGCCGTTACCCAAAAACCTGCACCGATTGCTGCTCCGACCCCCTCCCCGACCCCAACCTCGCGTTGTCTCCTCGTGAAATTCAGGAGTTGACTGCTCACGGTGTCGCTGCTGCTTCTCAGAACCTCGGTTTGTCGTTCTCTGATGGTGTGCAAAACCCTGTCCTGACTCTCGAGAATACACGCGGTGTTGACCCCGCCGACCTCTTCAACGCTTCGCAAGATGCCGCTGAAAAGCTCGTGAAAGCTCATAAAAAAGATAAAGATTATTATGGCTGATTGATGTTGATTTGTAGGGCAGCGCTTGCGCTATCATATGCGCTGCTGCCTTACATTTCTTGTTTTCCACTTAAAAATTGTTACTTATGCCTTGGTCTGCTGCCGCTTCTTTAATCGGTGGATTGTTTGGACTTGGTGCCAATGCTTATCAGGCTTCTCAGGCTAACAAATGGAATCAAAAGCAACTTGATGCTCAAATTGCTGAGAATCAAAAAAACCGAGATTTCAATCACTCTGAGGCCGAGATAGCCCGTAATTTCCAAGCCGACTTCGCCCGTGAAATGTTCGACAAGACGAACAAATATAACTCTATTTCCAATCAGGTAGCCCAAATGAGACAATCTGGGATTAACCCGGCACTCGCCTATTCCGGTAACTCGTTCGCTCCTGGTTCTATGCCCTCCGTCTCCGCTGGTGGTGCTTCCTCTTCCGGAAACGTCTCCCCTACTCAGTATGCAACTACTGATGTCGCTTCTTCTGCTCTTTCTATTGCCCGTCAGCAAGCCGAGATTGCCAACATTGAAGCTTCTACTAAAAAGCTTGAGTCTGATACTACTGGTCAGAATTATCAGAACGATATTTTAAAGTCTGATGCTGCTTTTCGTGATGCTTGGAATCAAGGTCAGCTTGATTTGAATGGTGTTAATATTAATCTTGGTGAGTCTCAAGCTAAGGTTAATGATGAACAGGCTGCCAAACTTCGTGCTGATACTGCTCTCGTTCAAAAGCAAGTTGATTCTTTTGACACGACTCTTAAACTTCTCAATACTCAGATTGAATCTGGTCAACTTGATAATATTGGTAAGCGTATCGATAATTATTTTAAGACTCCTCAATATGAGGCTCTTATTGATAAGATTCACTCTGAGACTGGTAAGAATAAAGCTGAAATTCATCGAATTTTTGCTACTTTACCTCACGAAATCGCGGTTTTACAGAGTCAGGCTTATAAGAATACTCAGGAAGGTGCTTTGGCTGGTCAGAAGACTTTTACTGAGCAATTCTCCCGTGCTGTCCTCAAAAAGACTGCTTCTCTTTATGATTTGCAGATTGAATCTTAGACTCTTGAAAATAAACTTACTTCTATCGACCTTGCCAATGCTAAAATTGTCGGTGATACTCGTAAGTTTATGACTGAGACTCCTGTTCTTAAATATATTGGTTATACTCTTTATGGAGCAAAAGATTTGCTTCAAGGTATCGTTTCTGCTCCAGTTGCTTTTGGTAAAAAAGGCGGTGGTATTACAATTAATAATTGACTCTCAGGGATAGCCAAGGAAGTATGTCTCCTTGGCCATCTCTTTAACTTGATATTATATGGTGAACTGACAGAATACCTGTCACGTCACGAAAAGTTTAGATTATGTGTCTTCAACCTACAATCATAGTCAACCCTACATTTGTAAAGATGTCGTCGTTTGGTACATATCCCTGCATTCATATGCCCGGACGTGATTTCTTCTATAACCGTAATGCATTCGACCTCTTTGATTATAAAACGTTTTCCGCTAAGCGTAATGGAGTCAATTCTAAAAATATTAATGATTTCTATGCGTTCAATGAAAATGGAGATGTTTTGCCTCTTTATCTTGAGGTTTCTTGTGGCCATTGCGCACCCTGCATAATGCGCAAAAAGAATGATTATAAAAATAAGCTCATACTTGAACAAAGCTGTCATAATTGCGCTCCCCTTTTCTTGACTCTCACATATGACAATGAGCATTTACCTCCTGATGGTGTTTCTGTTAAGGATGTTCAATTGTTTCTCAAACGTTGGCGTTCTTATTCTGAATATCATCATACTTATTGTTGTCGTTTTCGCTACGTTTGTCATTCTGAGTATACTCCTAAAAACGGTCGTCCTCATTATCATTTACTTATTTTTGGTTATCCCCTTAGTCCTCGAGATATTATGAGATTGCAGAATGAGATTTGTGAGTGCTGGGGTAATGGTTTCGTCTATTTGGAATTGTGTAACCACGGTTGCTTTAACTATGTCTCCAAGTATCTTTGTAAAGGTTCTAACGTTCCTTATGGTAAAAACCCTAATTTCCGTTTGTCATCCCGTGGCAATGGTGGCCTTGGTGTCCCTGCTTTTAATGATGACTCTCTTTATTTTAAGTTGATTCAGTCTCCCCATCCGCTAATTAAAGTCAAGTGTCTTGGTCGTGTTTTTGAGGTCTTTGTCCCTAAGTCCATTCGTGAGCGCCTTTGCCGTTCTCCCCGTCAATTCATTCCCACCCGGATACAGCATACATTCAAGCGTTTCTTGTCCAAGTGCTGCTTGCTTCGTACCCTTATGGATGATTCCCCCGAGGTTTGCTCCCACGTTGAAAAATATTGTTCCCTCAATGGTATTCTTCCTCCCGGAGACAGTCTCATACCCCGTCCTATTTTTGACAAGTTTGCCGCCCTTGAACTCTGTCCTCTCACTGCTTCTGTTCCTTATTATATGAGGAATGATGCTGTTGTCACTGATATTCGGCTTCGTTTCCGCGAAATATTGTCCGAATATGTTAAAAGTTACAAAATTCTTGATGATTTTTATCTCGATTTTGGTAAAATGTACCATTTTACTTATCTTCGCGGCACGGTTTACGAGCGATGGAAGTTATCTCTCATCCAGTTCTCCGAAATGAATCCCGATTCCGACCCCCTATCGGTTTCGAAATTCAATGCTATTCAAGTTGAATTACAGAAATTTGACCACCCTGCCTGATATGGATGATATATTTGCTCAGATATTTGTTGGTGCCTTTGCTGTTTTGCTTTGGCTCGTTATAATGCTTTCCTTGATTAAGCTTGTAATTTATCTTTGGCGTTCCATCTTTAGTAAAAAATAGTTTTACATACTCCCCATTATGTAACAAACGGGGCAATATATGCGTGTAATTTAATTTTGTGGTATTCTTCAACCTTCCAATGGAAGCTCGGTTAATGAAGAAATGGTGTATTGGGGGTTGTATTGGCTTTCGCGGAAGCCTTCAAGATTTTGAGGATGGATATTGAGGTGGTTTGTGTCAGCCAGCATCACAGTTTTCCATCCGAGCTTGTTAGGCCAGTAGAAATCTTTCTCGGGATTGTCACCCACGTATGTGAATGATGTTTCTTGGGGATTCCTTTTCATCATCAGTTCATAGGCCGTCGGCCAATGTTTGTCTGACCCGACCTCTTCTGAAATGAGAATGTTGTCGGCTGCGATATATTTGTCAAGCCCCAGGGCCTGGATTTTGGCGCGTTGAGTCTGTAAACGTCCGTCTGTAATCAGACCCAGGATTACTCCCTTGGCTTTCAGTTTATCGAGGATTTGGCGTGATTCGGCAGGTAATGTGATGTCCGGTCTGTGGTATCGATAGACTGCCAGCATACGTTGGATGTCGAATAGTTCGTAACTGTCTTTTTCGAGCGCGATAGCTGCCAGACGGTCAAAGCCGGAGGCCGTGTCGGGGGCGTTCTTAATCACTTCGTAAGCTTGCGGCGCCGACATTATGCCGGCATCTTCGGCATCCTCTGCGACTGCCCGGAGTCCGGAATCGACATATGCGACTTCCTTGTAGAGGGTATCATCGAGATCGAATACTATCATAAGTAACGGATTTAGTTGGTTACTTTAACAGAATAACAATCTGTGACCTCCGATAGGTTCACTTTCCCCTTAATACTTCACGCAGCGCATTGATGACGGTCGCAATTTCCTCGTCGGTGAGAGATGAACCGCTTGGCAGACATAATCCTCTGTCAAACAGCCACTCCCCTACTCCGCTGGTGTCTCCATTTTGGGTGGATTCGGAATAATACGGGCAGTCGGCATATATTGGCTGCATGTTCATCGGACGCCATAAAAGGCGCGTTTCTATCCCTTTGTCGAGAAGTGCTAACCTTACTTCATCCGGGGTTTTGCCTGTCAAGTCTTTGTCAATCAAAATGGTTGAAAGCCAGAAATTCGAACTTACATTTTCCGATGGGTTGTCCTGAACGGTAACTCCATCGAGGTCTGACAGTCCGGTTTTGTAGAGGCTGTGAATCTTCCGGCGACGCGCCACTCTCTCGGCGAGTTCTTCTATCTGTGCGCATCCGATGGCTGCCGAAACATTGCTGAGTCTGTAATTGTAGCCCAATGACTCGTGATAGTAGTACGGACGGTTTTCCCTGGCCTGTGTGGCAAGGAATCTTACCCGCGAAGCTTCCTTCTCAGTATGACAAATCAAGGCTCCACCCCCTGATGTGGTTATGATTTTGTTGCCGTTGAAGCTCAACGCACCGAAATTTCCGAGTGTGCCACATTTGTGCCCGTGGTATTCCGATCCGAGTGCTTCCGCCGCATCTTCCACCACCGGGATTCCATATCGGCGTCCGATTTCCAGAACCTCATCCATTTTGGCAGGCATTCCGTAAAGATGGACCACGACAATCGCGGCGGGCAGTTTCCCGGTAACTTTGAGACGGTCTGCAATCGCTTTGTCGAGAACTGACGGATCAAGATTCCATGTCTCCTTTTCGCTGTCGATGAATACCGGCTTGGCTCCAAGGTAGACAATTGGATTACAGCTTGCCGCGAAGGTCAATGACTGGCAAATCACCTCATCCCCAGGATTCACTCCCGCCATCACGAGTCCGAGATGGATGGCGGCTGTACCTGCTGAAAGTGCGACTGCATGCCCCGCGCCAAGATATTGGTCAAGACGATGTTCGAATTCATCCACATATGGGCCTAAAGGCACAATCCATGTCGATTCGATTGCTTCACTCACATATTCCTGTTCTTTTCCTGCCAGATGGGGCAATGATAGTTTAATCATCGGTTCTGTAATTTTGACAGTGCAAAGTTATGGAAATTATTCTCCAATGGCAAACAAAACGCCCCGTGATATCCCGGTTTATATAATTAATGTGGCATCTTTCCGTTATATTAACTGACGGCCTGCGGCGTAAGCCGAAGTGGCCTCTTATTCATCCTTTTCGACAACACGATGAGATTCAACAGAATATATTCCCTCTCCCTCCTTTCTCTGATTTTGACTATGTTTTGTCCGGTGATTGTCTCCGGGCAGGTGTCGATTCATGGAAAGGTGTCGGATATGGACAACCAGCCGCTGGAGTTTGTCACGGTGCGTATCGCCGGAACTGCCATCGGCACTTCCACAGGTCTGGATGGTTCTTATCGTCTGACTGCACCCCAGTCAGACACGATAACTGTCGTCTTCACCTGTATCGGATATGACGAGTTGCGCCGTCAATTGATAAAGCCCCACGGGGATATGGCGCTCACAGTCAGGATGAAGACCAAAGACCACGCTTTGACCGAGATTGAGGTAACCGATTTCCGGAAGCAGACCGGCCAGATGCAGACAATCGACAAGGATTCATATAAATTCGCAGCAGATGCCACCGGTGGCTCGGTTGAATCCATGCTGACAACAATCGCCGGGGTCAACTCGTCGAATGAGATGTCAAGCCAATATTCTGTGCGAGGTGGTACTTACGATGAAAACTCCGTGTATATCAACGGGGTCGAAGTTTATCGTCCACAGCTTGTCTCTTCGGGTCAGCAGGAGGGCCTTTCCGTAATCAATCCTGATATGGTCGGGGCCATCGGGTTCTCGACCGGAGGTTTCGGGGTCGAATATGGCGATAAGATGTCATCGGCTCTTGATATCACCTATCGTGAGCCTGAGGCATTCGAGGGCTCTTTGTCCTTGTCCCTGATGGGCGGTTCGCTCACCATCGGCCAGAGCAAAGGGAAGTTCTCACAGCTTCACGGTATACGCTACAAGAGGAACGCCTCTTTGCTCAGCTCCCTTGAATCCAAAGGGGAATATGATCCTAATTTCTTCGACTATCAGACCAATATGGTCTTGAAACTGAACAAGAAATGGAAAGTCTCCTTTCTTGGGAATATCGCGGTAAACAATTACAAATTCGTCCCTGTCAGCCGTGAGACTAACTTCGGCACATCCACTGACGCCAAGTCTTTCAAGGTTTACTTCGATGGCGGTGAGAAAGACCGTTTCGAAACCTATTTCGGGGCATTGAATTTGCAGTATCAGCCTTCGCGCTCCACCTCTTTCAATCTGCTGGCATCGGGCTATCTTACCAACGAACTTGTGGCGTATGATATCTCCGGTGAATATTGGCTTGATCGGGCAGGAACGACCGGGGAAGGCAATCCTGACAATGCCATTGGAGGGGAACTCGGTGTGGGTCGTTACCATGAGCATGCTCGTAACCGTTTGAAGATTTCTGTGTTCGGTCTTGGACTTAGCGGCCATACTTCCATCAACAATCACAACCTCTCCTACGGGGTGAATTTCAATCATCAGACGATTATGGAACGCACCCGTGAATGGGAGCTGCGCGACTCCGCCGGTTATACCCTCCCGACTGACGGCCAGAACATCCGGATGATATACAACCTGACATCCAACCATGATGTCTCCACCAACCGTATGGCTTTCTATGTGGCCGATTCCTACCGGCTCAACAGTTCGGCGGGTTACTTCGCCTTAAACGGGGGTGTACGTTTCTCATACTGGGACTTTAACAAGGAATTCCTTGTTTCCCCACGCCTGAATGTGGCCTTTATTCCGGAGCGAAACAATTCGCTGACATTCCGTTTTGCCACCGGGCTGTATTATCAGCAGCCTTTCTATAAGGAGTTTCGCCGCCCCCAGGAGGATGAGTATGGCAACACTGTCATCTCACTCAACAATGAGATAAAATCTCAACAGAGTCTGCATTTCATCTTGGGTGGTGATTACACTTTCCGCGCTATGGGGCGTCCATTCAAGCTGTCTGGCGAGGCATATTACAAAAAGCTCAACAAGCTCATCCCCTATGAGGTGGACAACCTGAAAATCGTTTATGAGGGTGTCAATCTCACTGACGGCTACACGATGGGGGTGGATTTCAAACTGTTCGGACAGTTCGTGCCCGGCACTGATTCCTGGATAAGTTTCTCGCTGATGAAAACGGCCGAGAACCTCAATGGTGTGACCGTGCCGCGTCCGACCGATCAGCGTTACTCATTCGCGCTGTATTTCACCGACTATTTCCCGAAATTTCCCAAATTGAAATTCTCACTCAGGGGAATCTTCTCTGACGGCTTGCCTACCACCGCGCCTCATTCTACCCGCGATAAAGGATATTTCCGCGCTCCGGCTTATAAGAGACTTGATGTCGGGCTTAATTACGCCCTCCTCTCCCCTCTTAAAGAGGATGACACCCCTTCCGGGTTGCACAAATGGCTGAAGAGTGTGTGGCTCGGGGTGGATGTGTTCAACCTCCTCGACATCTCGAATGTCTCAAGCTATTATTGGGTGACAGATGTTAACAATATCCAGTATGCGGTCCCCAATTATCTTACCCGCCGCCAGTTTAATGTGCGACTTACTGTAGACTTCTGATAATCGGCTCTTTTATATGTCCAAGACCACACTGAAGCGGGAGCTTGTCAATATGGACAAGGAACAGCTCATAGAGTTGATTCTTGAGGTATATGCTGCCCGTAAGGATGCAAAAGAGTATTTCGAATTCTTCCTTAACCCCGACGTGGGTAAGCTTCTTGACAAATATGAACTGGCTGTTTCCAAGGAACTTAACCGCACTAAGCGGGGTGGATATGGTAAGGCCCGGATTTCATTCATAAAGAAACAGATTAAGGAATTTGCCTCCTTTCAGCCCGGATTTGAGTCTGAAATCGAGTTGATGTTTTACACTATCAGCTACGCTTTGGCTGCTGAGAGTCATCTGCATTTTCCAGACACGCTTATGCGTGGTGTCGTCTCCATTATGAAGGGGCTTGTAGATGTGGCGAATGCCAATTATGTGGCAGACAAAACTTTGACGCGTCTTGGCTCGTTGTTGGCGGATTCCAAGGCCGGTTCACGTTATTTCCGCAGGTATCTGGGTGAAGAGTTGGCCTCATATTTGGCAGAAATTGGCCATGGAGTATAGTTGGCTTATAAAAGTGGCTTAAAGGGATAAATTCTTATCAATTTGCCCCTGAAAGAAAAGGGCAATCAGCCATAATCGGAGGGATGTTGTGTGAAATTGTGTGCGTATTGTAATAAAAATGTAAATTTGGTCATTACTGCAACTTGCTAAAAATCATAATGTTGTATCACTATTGAAAATATTTGGAAATTTTAATGAAAAAAATGCCAAAATAATTTGGCATTTCAAAATATTGTAGTAACTTTGCGTCGTAGTTACAAGACTGTTACAAAGCTATATCAATTGTAAAACATCAAACTATTTTCATTATGAGTTCTAAAAATTTTCAGACCAAGCTTCTTGATCTTCAGGATAATCTCCTGAATTTCGCCTACTTGCTTACGTCTAATAGGGATGATGCTTATGATCTCCTACAAGACACCACGCTCAAAGCACTCGACAATGAGGACAAATATGTCGAGAACGTGAACTTCAAAGGATGGGTGTTCACGATTATGCGTAACATCTTTATCAACAACTACCGCAAGGTTGTCCGTTCTGCGACAGTGATTGACCAGACTGAGGACCTCTATCATCTCAACCTGCCTCAGGAGTCGGGACTTGACACTCCCGAAGGGACTGTGGCCGCCGGGGAAATCTCTACCGCCATCAATTCATTCTCGGATGATTACCGGATTCCCTTCACTATGCATGTGGCCGGTTACAAATACAACGAAATTGCGGAGAAGATGAATCTGCCCCTCGGCACAGTGAAGAGTCGCATCTTCTTCGCCCGCCAGCGTCTCCAGAAGATGCTCAAGGATTACAGATGATAGTCTGAGAGACCCTCTTGACCAAATTCAACTCAATTTACTTTGCTTATTACAGCAACTCATAAAAGATAGTGATATAGACATCTTTCTTTAGGGAGTGCGACGCGATGTCGTTTCTCCCTATTTTTTATGTCTTTTTTGAAGCGGTTATGCCGGAAATTACAAATTTATCGTTATATTTGCGGTGTTAATCCACCAACTTTTTGTGGCACAACAATCCGTATCTTCCCATGGAAAAACGAATCATAGAATGTGTCCCGAATTTCAGCGAGGGACGTGACCAACAGGTCATCAACGCGATTACTTCCGCGATTACCCAGGACGGCAAAGCCGAGAATGTGAAACTCCTTGATGTCGATCCCGGAGAAGCCACCAACCGCACTGTCGTCACCTTTGTCGGAGAGCCTGAGGCGGTTGTCGAAGCCGCATTCAGAGGAATCGCTAAAGCTGCCGAACTTATCGACATGTCAAAACACCATGGCGCGCACCCCCGTATGGGAGCCACGGATGTTTGTCCCCTGGTACCGGTCTCAGGCATCACGCTTGAGGAATGTGCCGAGTTGTCGCGTGAGCTTGGCCGCCGCGTGGCTGAAGAGTTGGGTATCCCTGTGTATGCCTACGAGGCTGCTGCTTTCAAGCCCGAGCGTAAAAATCTTGCCGTCTGCCGTAAAGGGGAATATGAAGGTCTGGCCTCACGCCTTGGAACAGAAGACGGCGCTGATTTCGGTGACCGTCAGATGGATGAAAATGTTGCTCGCACCGGCGCGACGGCCATTGGTGCCCGTGATTTCCTGATTGCAGTGAACTTCAATCTTAACACCACTTCAACACGTCGTGCGAATGCCATCGCGTTCGATGTCCGCGAGAAGGGACGTCCCAAACGTGAAGGAGGTAAACTTACCGGTAAGCCACTGAAAGACGCGGATGGGAATCCGATTATGATTCCCGGAACCCTGAAAGGAACCAAGGCCATCGGATGGTATATCGACGAATATGGAATCGCCCAGGTGTCGATGAATATCACAGACTCCAAGCTTACTCCTCTCCACAAGGCATTCGATGAAGTGTCTCGGGCAGCCCGTGAGAGAGGTGTCAGGGTGACCGGCACGGAGATTGTCGGATTGGTGCCAAAAAGAGCGATTATCGAAGCTGGCAAGCACTACCTGCGCTTGCAGCAGCGTTCGCTTGGCATCCCCGAAAAGGAAATAATAAAGATTGCCGTCAAGTCGATGGGGCTTGATGAACTCAAGCCATTCATCCCGTCGGAAAAAATCGTCGAGGATATGGTGGCATCTGATGAAGTCAAGGGAAATAAGCTGGTAGATATGACCTGCAGCGACTTCGCGGATGAGACCGCCTCCGAATCTCCAGCGCCAGGCGGAGGGTCCATATCCGCATATATGGGTGCCCTCGGAGCTGCGCTGGGTACGATGGTCGCCAACCTTTCCGCTCATAAACCGGGATGGGACGACCAGTGGGAGATGTTTTCCGATTACGCCGAGAAAGGACGCGACATTTTGGGACGCCTGATGCGCCTTGTCGATGAGGATACTGAGGCGTTCAACCGGATAATGGCTGTCTTCGCTATGCCCAAAGCCACCTCTGAAGAAAAAGAGGCCAGGGCGGCTGCGCTTGAGGCTGCCACAATACATGCTGCGGAAATCCCTTTGCAGACTATGAAGACTGCTTTTGAGGCGTTTGACCTTCTGGAGGCTATGGCCCGCGAAGGCAATCCCAATTCGGTGAGCGATGTCGGTGTCGGCGCACTTGCCGTCAGGTCGGCGATACTCGGCGCACAGCTTAATGTGAAAATCAATGCTGCCGGAATCAAAGACCGTACTGTCGCCCAACAGTTGATTGACGACGCGGAGGAGATTGCCGCGTATGCCTCTTCCCGCGAACAAGGAATCCTCAATATCGTTAATGCCGTCATTGAATGACCTCCTCAATATTCTAAAGAAATGACCTCAGAAGAATTCAAAAAAGATATCCAGGCGGGTATTCCTTCGCCTCTCCCCTCTCCTCGTCCTTATGAACCGGATGTCAACCATGCGCCGCGGCGCAAAGACATCCTGACACCGGCGGAGAAGGAGCTCGCCTTGCGTAATGCCCTCCGTTATTTCCCGCCGGAGACCCATGCCGAACTCGCTCCGGAGTTCGCCCGTGAACTGGCAGACTATGGCCGTATATATATGTACCGCCTTCGCCCTCATTACGAGATGAAGGCCCGGCATATCGACGAGTATCCGGCCCGTTCGCGTCAGGCAGCCGCAATCATGATGATGATTCAGAACAATCTGGATCCGGCGGTCGCGCAGCATCCCCACGAACTGATTACCTATGGGGGCAATGGTGCGGTGTTTCAGAATTGGGCCCAATACCGTCTGGTGATGAAATATCTCAGTGAGATGACCGACAATCAGACGCTGGTCATGTATTCCGGTCATCCTCTTGGGCTGTTCCCGTCTCACCCTGATGCTCCGCGAGTGGTGGTGACCAATGGTATGGTCATCCCCAACTATTCCAAGCCTGATGATTGGGAGCGTTTCAACGCCCTCGGAGTCTCGCAGTATGGACAGATGACTGCGGGCTCATATATGTATATAGGACCGCAGGGTATCGTGCATGGCACAACCATCACAGTCCTTAATGCCGGACGTGCCCATCTCCCCGCAGGAGAGGATTCCCTGAGAGGCATGCTATTTGTCACCGCCGGACTTGGCGGTATGTCTGGCGCTCAGCCCAAGGCTGGAAATATCTCCGGCGTGGTGAGTGTGACAGCTGAAATCAATCCCTCAGCCGTGGAGAAACGTTTCCGCCAGGGATGGGTTGATGAGGTTCATACCTCCCTTGACGAATTGATTCCGAGAATCCGTCAGGCTGTCGCAGACAAAGAGGTTGTCTCACTGGCTTATCAGGGGAATGTCGTTGACCTTTGGGAGCGACTTGCCGAAGAGGGTGTCACTGTGAATCTGGGTTCAGATCAGACATCTCTCCATAATCCTTGGGCAGGCGGATATTATCCGGTCGGTTACACCTATGAGGAGTCCCGTCGGATGATGGCCGAGGAACCTGAAAAATTCCGCGAGGCGGTTCAGGAATCATTGCGTCGCCAGGTGACGGCTATTAATAAGCTCGCCGCGAAGGGGATGTATTTCTTCGATTACGGTAATGCGTTTTTACTGGAATCCTCCCGTGCGGGAGCTGATGTGGTCGGCGCTGATGGCGCTTTCCGTTATCCGTCGTATGTCCAGGATATAATGGGCCCGAAATTCTTTGACTATGGATTTGGTCCGTTCCGATGGGTATGCACTTCGTGTGATCCTGCCGATCTGGCCAAGACCGATAAGATTGCGGCGTGTGTTCTTGAGGATATGCTTGCCGATGCCCCGGAAGATATTCGCGGGCAGCTTGCCGACAATCTCCATTGGATAAAGGAGGCTGCCGAAAACCATCTTGTGGTAGGGTCGCAGGCTCGAATCCTGTATGCCGATTCCGAAGGACGCACACGCATAGCATTGGCGTTCAATGAGGCTATTCGTAATGGTGAGATTTCCGCACCGATTGTCCTCGGACGTGACCATCATGATGTGTCGGGAACCGATTCACCTTATCGCGAGACCTCCAACATCACCGACGGGTCGCAATACACAGCTGACATGGCTGTGCAGAATGTGATTGGCGATTCCTTCCGTGGAGCCACTTGGGTTTCGCTTCATAATGGCGGCGGCGTAGGCTGGGGCGAAGTCATCAATGGTGGTTTCGGTATGGTGATTGATGGTTCCGAAGAGGCTGACCGGCGCATCCGCAATATGTTGCTTTGGGACGTCAACAATGGAATCGCACGCCGCTCCTGGGGACGCAATCCCGGCGCTATGGATGCAATCCGACGCGAGATGAAGCGTACCCCCGGTCTGCAGGTCACTATCCCCAATATAGCCGACGACGAAGTGATTGCCGCCGCGCTTGCCAATGAATTCTGACAAACACTAATCGAAAGAACACAGATATGGACGATCATCATCATTCCTGTCATTACATATCCCCTGAGTTGCTGACAATAGAACGTGTCGGCGAAATACTTGACAAAAAAATGAAGCTCGCGTTGAGCGAGGAGGCGGAAAGACGCGTGTCTAAATGCCGTGACTTCCTGGACAAAAAAATGGAGACCGCCAAGGACCCGATTTACGGGATTACCACCGGGTTCGGTTCATTATGCAATATCTCCATTGATTCCGACCAGCTTTCCCAGTTGCAGAAAAATCTTGTCATGAGCCATTCCTGCGGAGTAGGCGAAGAGGTTTGTGACGATGTTGTCAGGCTTATGCTCCTGCTGAAGGTTCAATCATTGAGCTATGGCAACTCCGGAGTGCAGCTCGCCACAGTCAAGCGGCTTCTTGACTTCTATAATGAGGACATCTTGCCGGTGGTGTATTCTCAGGGATCTCTGGGCGCATCGGGTGATTTGGCACCTCTTGCCCATCTTTCACTTCCCCTCCTGGGACTGGGACAAGTCAAATACAAAGGGGAGAAACGCGACGCTTCCGAAGTGCTTGCGATGATGGGATGGGAACCACTGACGCTCCAGTCAAAAGAGGGTCTGGCTTTGCTCAACGGCACCCAATTTATGAGCGCCCACGGAGTTTACGCGCTCCTTAAATGCTCACGCCTGTTGCGTCTTGCCGACAAAATCGGTGCTATGTCGCTGGAGGCATTTGATGGTCGCCCCGAACCGTTCGGCAAGGAGGTGAATGAGGTCCGCAACCATGCTGGCCAGATAGAGACGGCTGAAGTGTTCCGCGAACTGTTGAAAGACAGCCGCATCGCCTCACGCAAAAAGGCACATGTCCAGGACCCATATTCATTCAGATGCATTCCTCAGGTGCATGGCGCGGCCAAGGACACCTTCCATTTCGTATGGGACAGACTCCAGGAAGAGATTAACGCCCCCACCGACAATCCCACCATCTTCCCGGATGAAGACCTGATAGTCTCCGCCGGAAATTTCCACGGGGAACCGATTGCGTTGCCTATGGATTTCCTTGCAGTGGCAATGGCGGAAATCTCAAACATTTCCGAACGTCGAATATACCGGCTGATTTCCGGTGTAAGGGGCTTGCCCTCTTTCCTGGTCGCCAAGCCCGGTCTGAACAGCGGCTTTATGATTCCTCAGTATGCCGCCGCTTCGATTGTGAGCCAGTCAAAAGGGCTTTGCTGGCCCAATAGTGTCGACTCAATCCCCTCATCCCAGGGACAGGAAGACCATGTCTCGATGGGGGCGAACGCTGCCACTAAATTGTTGCGCGTGGTTGACAACACAGAGCGTGTCCTCGCGATAGAACTGTTCAATGCCGCCCAGGCTCTTGATTTCCGAGGAGCGTCGGATGCGTCCCCCGTGTTGGCCAAATGGCATAAGGAATACAGGGAGGTTGTGCCGTTTATCGAGAATGACTGCGTGATGCACCCCTGGATTGAGGCGTCAGTGGAGTTCATTCGTCATAATTGATGGTGATGGATGCGAATAATCGTTTGCTGATAAAAAACATAGGAATGCTCGTGGGATGCTATCCAAGTGCCCCCGGCGTTCTTCGCGGGTCTGAGATGAACCGGGTACCGATGTTGGCTGACGCATGGGTCGCCATCAAAGGTGAACGGATAGAGAATTTCGGGCTGATGGGAGAAGTCCCCGACGGAGATGGTTTCTCGCAAGTCGTGGATGCCTGTCACGGATGGCTTTTCCCCTGTTTCTGCGATTCCCATACCCACCTTGTCTACGCCGGAAGCCGAGAAGGTGAGTTCAGAGATAAAATCGCTGGGTTGTCTTATGAGGAGATTGCCCGGCGCGGAGGCGGGATACTGAATTCCGCCGACCTGCTCAACAATACCTCCGAGGATGATTTGTTTAATGCCGCCTCGCGTCGCTTGAGACAATGTGCCGCGACCGGAACTGGGGCTATTGAAATCAAGAGCGGATATGGTCTGACCCTTGATGGAGAATTGAAAATGCTCCGTGTCATAAAGCGGTTGCGGGAATCATATCCTATGGTCGAAATCAAATCCACATTCCTTGGTGCCCATGCCGTGGGACGTGCATATACGGGCCGACAGGATAAGTATGTCGATATGCTTGTGGATGAGCTCCTCCCGGCGGTTGTCGCAGAAGGGTTGGCTGACTATGTGGATGTCTTCTGCGACGAGGGTTTCTTTACAGTCGATGACACAGCCCGGATTCTCAGCGAAGCTGCAAAATTCGGAATCCGTGGGAAGATACATGCCAATGAACTTGCTGTGTCAGGGGGTGTACAGGTGGGAGTCAAGTATGGCGCATTGTCTGTCGACCATCTGGAACGTATAACTGATGTTGAAATCCAGGCACTTGCGGAATCATCTACAATGCCGACTATGTTGCCCGGCGCGTCATTCTTCTTGGGAATACCCTATGGCAAAGCCCGTGAGGTGATTGACGCGGGTCTGCCTCTCGCGCTGGCCTCGGATTATAATCCTGGCAGCTCCCCATCCGGTTCGATGCGGTTCGTCGCGTCGCTCGGATGCATAAAAATGAAGTTGACACCTGAGGAGTCGTTGAATGCCGTTACTGTCAATGGGGCAGCGGCTCTTGGGTGCCGGGATATCGGGTCAATCTTTCCGGGTAGCTACGCATCAGTGTTTCTGACCACACCACTCCCCTCTCTTGCATATCTTCAATACGCATATACCGAGCCTTTGATTACCCGAGTCATACTGAAAGGTCAATCATTGCCCGCATAATCCTGCTTAAAGTAACCGGTGGTTGCCGTTTTGGAATACCTGGCAAGGTTTTCCTCTACGGCAACCACCGGTTGCGTTATGGATTTCGGTAGTTTCGGAAGGCAGAGTCTTGTTCAGCTTTGTTTCAGGAATTATAGATATAATCAATCAATAAGTCGAGATCCGCTTCCTGACGGGTTTTCACGATACAGAAACGTTTCTGTCCCAATTCTGCCAGCTCTTTGTGGTATTCCGGATTCAGCACGCGGAGAATCCTCATCTGCATTTCCTCTATGTCATATGGGTTGAAATACAATGCCCCATCCCCGCAGATTTCGGCCACAGAAGTGACCGGGGACGCGAGAACCGGTACTCCGAATCTCATCGCCTCCAATGGCGGGTAACCGAATCCTTCGTTGAGGGTCGGATATATGAAACAGAACGCGTCGCGATACAATGCCGCCAGCTGATGGTCGTCAACATATCCCGGGAATTCAAATTTATCGGGATTACGGAATCTGTAACGGAATGCGGATGGATTCTTGACACCGGTCACGACAGTTTTGGTGTCGGAGATTACCCCGTCAGAGTAAAGACGGTCGAGTGCGATTATGGCACGGAGATTGTTCTTTTCCCAACGGTTACCGCTGACAAGTAGGAAATATTTGTCTTTTCTGATTTCCGGAACCGGCTCCACTGTGGCGGTACAAGGACTGTAATACACATTTATATGGCTCTTCCGCTGTCGGGGGAAAAACAGTTGAATTGAGGATTTTGACTGCTCGGAGACGGTGACATATCTCACGGCGTCATTTTCGAAATATTTCTGAACTCCATTCCATTTCCTCCTCTTCCATCTTTTGGGAAAAAGGCTGAAAAGCAATTGTTTCACCGTACCTCGGAGATTGGTCTTGTAGCGGAATGCGAACTTGTCAGCCGGAAGTTCCAGGTCGCGCAAGCCATGGATTGTGCTGACTATACGGCAGCCGGTAAGGCGTGCCAGTTCCGGGAGCTGGAGGGGGGTATAGAAGACATCGGCCTTTGTCTCGTCGACAAATTGCTGCATTGACTTGCCGGAAGCCAGATTATGAAGGGGAATCTTATTGTCGCGGCAGAGGACCTCAATCTCCGGATTTAACCATTTGGAGGAGTCGTAAACGGCTTCGACAGGGAGACCGCGTTCAACAATCCGTTTGAACACGATTTCGCCATATATCCCACCTCCGTGACGTTTCACGGTGGCTGTCGGTTGGGTTCGCTCAAGATTGAACAGCAGTTTGGCCATATGTCAGGGGGATAAGATGATTGTGGCCGTCAGTGTAATTCCCGACGGCCACAATCATAGTTGGAATCAATAATTTCGGGCGAAGATTACACGTTGGGCCGACGGTTTGCCGGTCACCATGCACTTGCCGGGAGTCTTGTCGCCATTGAGGGGGATACAGCGGATAGTCGCTTTAGTCTCAGCCTTGATTTTCTCCTCTGTCTCAGTGGTGCCATCCCAGTGGCAAAGCAGGAAGCCGCCTTTTTCGATTTCCTCCTTGAATTCCTCGTAGGAGTTTACCTCGCGTGTCATCTCCTGACGATGCTTGAGAGCCTTGTCATATATGTTCTGCTGGATTTCCTCAAGCAAGCCCTGGATGAACTTGGCTATCCCTTCAAGAGGCTCGACCTGCTTTTCAAGAGTGTCACGGCGCATCAGTTCCACTGTGCCGTTCTCAAGGTCACGGGCACCGATGGCGAGACGGACGGGCACACCTTTAAGCTCATAGTCGGCGAATTTGAAGCCGGGGCGTCGGTTGTCCGCGTCATCATATTTGACACGGATGCCAAGAGCACGGAGCTCGTCGATAATGGGATTCACGGCTGCGGTGATGGCATCGCGCTGCTCGTTGTTCTTGTAAATGGGAACGATTACGACATGTATCGGGGCGATATGGGGAGGAAGCACGAGACCGTTGTCATCGGAATGTGCCATAATCATCGCGCCCATCAGACGGGTTGAGACACCCCATGAGGTGGCCCATACATATTCAGGCTGATTGTCGCGGTTGACAAAAGTCACGTCGAAAGCCTTGGCGAAGTTCTGGCCGAGGAAGTGGCTGGTTCCTGATTGGAGCGCCTTGCCATCCTGCATCATCGCTTCGATTGTATAGGTGTCTACCGCGCCGGCGAAACGCTCGTTGGCACTCTTGACACCGGTAATCACGGGGATTCCGAGATATTTTTCGGCAAACTCGCGGTAAACTTCAATCATCTCCTTAGTCTTGGCCTCCGCTTCTTCGCGTGTGGCGTGGGCTGTGTGGCCCTCCTGCCAGAGGAATTCACTGGTGCGAAGGAACATACGGGTACGCATTTCCCAACGCATCACGTTTGCCCACTGGTTGCAGAGGATGGGAAGGTCACGGTATGAGTTGATCCAGTTGCGGTATGTGTTCCAGATGATGGTCTCCGAGGTGGGACGGATAATCAGCTCCTCTTCGAGACGGGCCTCGGGATCCACCACGACACCGGTTCCGTTAGGATCATTCTTGAGACGGTAATGGGTGACAACGGCGCACTCCTTTGCGAATCCTTCGACATGCTCGGCTTCTTTGCAGAGGAATGATTTCGGGATAAGCAGGGGGAAATATGCGTTCTGAACACCGGTAGCCTTGAACATTTCATCAAGGGTATGCTGCATACGTTCCCATATGGCATAGCCATAAGGCTTGATAATCATACAACCTCTGACGGGGGATTGCTCCGCCAGGTCGGCTTTGATTACCAGGTCATTGTACCATTGGGAATAATTGTCGGCACGTTTTGTCAGGTCTTTAAGTTCTTTTGCCATTGCAAAAATATGATTTGCGGTTGAATTTTACCGCAAAGTTAGTAAAAATTGGTTTATCTTCAAATGATTGCGGACTTCGGAAGCCTCACTTTGATTTTTTCATCTCCTCGATTAAAACGGTGTCGGGAACGATGTAAATCTCAAGACGGCGGTTCTCCGCGCGGTTTACGCGAGAATTGTTCTCTTTGAGTGGTTCATTGGCAGCCATCGGATATCCGGTCAGCGCATCGGTGGATGACGCGTTGTTGTCGAAATAGTCATACAATGCCACGATTCTTTTTTCAGACAAAGAGGACAGATAGGAATCCGAGCCGGAATCATCGGTATGAATGGCCAACACTACCTTGAATTTTCCCGGGACTTTGAAGTAAGGGAGAAATGGCCTCAAGAGTTGAGACGCGGATTTTGACAACACCGTGTCATTGGGCTCGAACAGCTTGTCAGTGGGGATGGTCGCGATGACAATCTCCCCCTTTCTCATTGTTTCCACCTTGTAGCCGGCCTTGTGAAGAGCAAGTGCCTCCCGCTTCATATATCCTTTTACAAATGGATTGAGCTTCGCGGGGACCTCCGGAACAGTGAGAGTCTGTTCAATGGTCATCTCTTCGGCTGGAACCTCCTGGGCAGGGGTGGCGGCTGCGGTCGCTTGTGCGCCGGCAAACTGCCAGCTTCCGGCCGCGACAATTGCTGCCACCAATATGTTTTTGTATATCGGCCTCATCAAGATACTGTTTTAAAACGGGATAGAGAGATATGAGGATTTTAAAGCACGGAGTCTTCGTAATCGACCTCGGCGCGTACCATCAATGGCACATCAGCCACGTCAATAGATGCGCCTTTGTCTTTGCGCAACATACGTGTAACGTAATCAATCATATCCGGCTCGATGTCGTCGTCGGTGTCATCGTCATCAGCATCGACATCGAGAAGACCGTTCTCCTCATAAAAATCCCATATCATATCGATGACGTTCAAGACCTCGTCTTCGGGGTATGGCTGGCGGCCTGCTTCTTTAAGCCGGTCATTTATGAAAGCTACTGCTCTGAGTTCATCAAATTCCATATCAGGCGTTTTTTTGAATTATAATATCTTGTCAGCGCGGAAACGATAGGATGTCATTACTGAATCTCAATCAGCCCTTCGGGCAAGTCCATTTCGATGGAACGCTGTTCCGGCTTGACATCTGTCACGAATTCATCCGCTACTGGTATCAACAAATTTTTCCCGTCAGGGGTTTTGACAATAAACAGGTAGTTGGCCGTCGAGTCCTCTATTCCGGTTATTTTCCCGATATTACCTTTGCCGGTAATCAGTACATCGTAGCCTACAAAGTCCTCGGCATAAAAACCATCTTCTTCATTCTCGTCATCTTCGCCGGGAAGCTCAGAGCGTAGGAGATAGACAGTTTTGTTTGTGAAACGTGTCACTTGACGGTCGTCTGTGATGCCGTCAATGGTCACCAGATCGGTGTCAGCACCTTTCGGCCGGACAGAATTGAGGAAGAACGGCACGAAGATGCCATCCACATCGACGATTATGCATGAACAGTCATTGAAATCTACAATGTCATTGTCACGCAAGATGGAGATTTCTCCATTTACCCCGTGAGGTTTGAGAAATTTCCCTACCGGTTGTATGTCGTTGACGGAAATCATTTACGTTTTTTCTTTTTCTTCCCGTTCTGAGGCTTGGGCATTTCCTGAAATTCATGCAGACGGTGGGTCTCCGGGTCGAGACGCAGTTCCCCTTTGGAGTACATGGCCAAATCCGCGAAAATCTTGCGGTCATCCACCCCGTCGGGATTGAGGGCCAGCATCTGTTTCTTCATATGGTTGGCAAGGAGCATCACGATATCGTCACGCTCCTCTCCCGGTTCCATTGCCGCGGCCTTGGCAATCATCTGCTCGATGATTCTGCCGTAATGGCGCTGACGGATTACCCCTTGGTCATAGGGTACTTTTTCGGGAGTTGTGGTCAGGTCGTCAGGTTTTACAACATCTTCCGGATAGTCGATGTCGAGCTTGAAGTCAGACATTATGGCCAGATGGTCCCATACTTTGTGGGCGTTTTCCGGGAGCTTCAGTTCAGGAAACAGCTGCTCCATCGCTCGTATGATAGACCGGGCGCAGAGGTTGCGCTCCTCCCGGTCTTCTATTGTCAGGCAATGGTCGACCATCTGCTGGAGATTCCGGCCATATTCCGGCATCGCGAGTCGCTTGAGCCGAGTATTGTATGTCAGCATTTCTTGTTCAGGTGTTGATTAATGTTAGCTTATGCTCCTTGTTATTTTGTGAGCGGGGAATAATCCTTGGAATAACGGAGCATCTGGGGAATATAACCCTCTTCGTAGGTAACAATCACGTCGGTGATTTTATCTTCATCCGATGTGGGATTGCCGTCGCCGTCTACTGCCACATATACAGGATTTACAAAACCTTTGTAGGGAGCGATGTCGAGAGTGGCGTAACGGTCAAGTACCTCCTTGTGGAGACGCTGGTCAACCTTGACAGCGTATTTTTCTACCAGAGCTTCCCCTGCCGCGTAATCTCCCTCGCTCTTGATGCGCTGGATTTCATTGAGCAGCTGGCCGAAGAGGTCACGAAGCTTGGCATAGTCGTTTATCTTCACGAAGGTTTTGCCATCCTTGACGACATATTCCACGACATTGTCTTTCTTGCCATGTTCAAACGCCCATTCGGCTATCAGTTTGCGGTTGCGCATATGTGCTTCCTCCACATCTTTGCCCGGTTCGATACGCATGAGCTGGGTCATCAGGCCATTGAGCATATATTTGTAATACTCGGCCTTGTACGCGTCGGGGTTGTCGAGGAGTCCAAGTTCGATGAGTTTGGGATCGGCGAGATAGTAGAGGGCGAACAGGTCGGCACGGGTCTCTTCAAGGGTCGAACCGTGAGCTTTCAGCGCGTCAGGGTCAACCCCGGGCAACAGACGCCCTGAGCCATGGCCGAGACATTCGTGGAGGTCGGTATGGAGGTTATCGGTGATGAAGAGATATTTGTCGAGAAGATCGCGGGTGGGCTGGTCGATGACAAATTCCTCGTTGAATCCGTTGCCATGGGACGCGTCATCATATGCACGGGTGATATTCTCGATTGTCACGGATTTTGAGCCGTGTGCGGCGCGAATCCAGTGGGCGTTGGGGAGATTGATGCCAATGGGTGTCGATGGATAAGCGTCCCCCGCGAGAATCGCGGCGTTGATTACTTTGGCGCTCACACCTTTGACTTCCGGTTTGCGGAAACGGGGGTCAACCGGAGAATTGTTTTCAAACCACTGAGCGTTGGCGGCCAGCGTCTTGGTGCGTGCCGAGGCTTTCTCGTCACGGAAATTGACGATTGACTCCCATGAACCGGTCATGCCGAGGGGGTCTCCGTAGCTCTCGATGAATCCATTGATGAAGTCAACCTGGGAATCGGTATCCTCTGTCCACAGGATGGAATAAGAATCAAAAAGCTTGAGGTCACCTGTGCGGTAGAACTTGACAAGTTCGTCGATGACAGCGGCTTGTTGAGGGGATTCGGCATATTTGCGGGCTTTCTCAAGATTTTCGATAATACGGGCTATTGCATCGCTGTAGTATCCTCCGAGCTTGTAGACCTCCTCTTTGATGACGCCGTCGGGTGTTTTGACCAGGCGAGAGTTCAGTCCATAGGAAATCGGGGTCAGGTCTGTCGTGTCTTTGAGAGCCGCGTAATATGCTTCCACCTCGGGTTGCGAGATATTGTCATACAGGTTGCAGGCGGAGGTGAGGATGAGGTCTTCTCCGGCAGCTTGGTTGACCCTCTTTGGCATGAATTCAGGGTCAAAGATTACCTTTTCAAGGATGTCGAGTTTTTCGGGGGCAACCGTAAGCTGTTTTGCTTTTACGAGTTTCGCTACTTCGTTAGCAAACCACGCTTTGGAGAAACCGGGAACAAATTTGTCCATCGAATAATGATGATAGACACCGTTGCCGAATTCAACCTGTTTCAGATAGGTCACGAAAGCCTTGAATTCTTTCGAATCACGGTCACCGTCATAGTTGGTGTAGACTGTTTCGAGCAGCTGGCGCAAGGGGAGGTTGTATTTGCCGTTCTGATCCCAAAGGATGTCACGGCCCTGAATGGCGGCTTCTGTCAGGAAGTAGATGAGCTTCTTTTGATTGAGCGTCAAATCCTGGAATCCGGGCACCACATAACGAAGAACCTCGATGTCAGCGAAGCGGTCTACGACGGTGCCGGAAGGATTATTGGGGTCAAGAGTGTTTGCCATTGTTGTTGTGGCGGTGGCCAATGCGGTGGCAATGACCAATGATTTATGGAGTTTCATTTTATATTGTATCAGTTGATTTCTTGATGATGTGGCTTACTCGACGTAAAGGACGAGACCTTTGAGGTACTCCCCTTCCGGATGATAGATGTTGACGGGATGGTCGGCCGGTTGGGTAAGCTGATGCAGGATTCGGATTTTCCTTCTGCATTGCGCGGCTGCTGAGAATACCGCCAGACGGAATTGTTCACGACTGACCGCCTGTGAGCATGAGAAGGTGAACAACAGGCTTCCCGGTGCGAGCTTCTCCATAGCCTTGAAGTTCAGTTTCTGGTAACCACGCAGGGCATTCCTTAACGCGCTCCGGTGTTTGGCGAACGCGGGAGGATCGAGAATCACAAGGTCGTAATCTCCCGGTTGCATCCGGTCGAGATATTTGAACGCATCTTCCGCGAAAGACTTGTGACGGGCATCACCGGGGAAATTCAGGTTGATGTTGGCATCTGTCAATGTGATGGCTTTTTCCGAAGAATCAACCGAGTGAACCAGTTTGGCTCCTCCCCTCATAGCGTAGACAGAGAATCCTCCGGTATAACAGAACATATTAAGAACTTTCCGCCCTTTTGAGTAATGTTCAAGCAGGGAACGATTGTCTCTTTGGTCGACAAAGAAGCCTGTCTTCTGGCCTCGAAGCCAGTCTATGTTGAATTTCAAGCCGTTCTCAATCGCCTCGTTGCCGGCGAAGTTCCCTATCAGGTAGTCATTCTGTGGGTCAAGCCTGGCTTTGAAAGGCAATGTCGTCTCAGACTTGTAATAGACATTCTTTATGTCGATGTCCTTGAGATTCACCAGTTCCCGGGCAATTATGTCGCGACAGTAGTGCATACCAGGTGAATGGGCTTGCACGACTGCGGTCGGCCCATATATGTCTACGACAAGTCCGGGCAGGAAGTCCCCTTCGCCATGGACGAGACGGAAGGCATTGTTGTTAGGACGGCTCAAGCCGAGAGTTTCCCTTACGGCAAGAGCCTCTCGAAGCCGTTCAGCGAAAAAGGACGCGTCAATCTCACGCTCTGAGAAGTCCAGAATCCTGACAGCTATGGAGCCAACCTGGAAATGTCCGGTGCCGATGAAACGACCTGTTGAATTTTCCACACCGACAACCTCTCCCTCTTCAAGATTTTCAGGCAGTGGTTCGGTCAAAGCTCCGGAAAACACCCAGGGGTGGAAACGGTCGAGCGATTCTTCTTTTCCTTTTTTTAATCGGAGTATCTTCATGAAGGATGCTTTATTTAATCAGGAACCTGTATATGTCATTGAAGTTAGCATAGAGCAGGAGTGCTATAAGGAACAGCATTCCCGCAAGTTGGGCTCTCTCCAGGAATTTCTCCGAAGGCTTGCGACGGGTGATGACCTCCCAAAGCAGGAATGCCACATGGCCACCATCAAGCGCGGGAATAGGCAGCAGGTTCATGAATGCAAGGATTATTGACAGGAATGCTGTCATTTCCCAAAAGGTGCGCCAGTTCCATTTGGCCGGGAACATGTTGCCGATTGCCCCGAATCCACCGATGGATTGAGCACCGGTCTTGCTGAAAATATGTTTCAATGAGCCGACATAGGTGACAAGCATTTCTGTGCCGTTTGTGACTCCAACAGGTATTGACTGGAAGAAGCCGTAACGGGTAGTGTCACACACAAATACCTCAAGAGGCCGTTTGAGCTCGAACCCGAGTTTGCCGTCGGCAGTCGGAGTGGCGGCGAGAGTGATGGTGTCATTGCCGCGAAGCACAGTGACGGTGGTCTTGCGTCTTCCATTAAGGTATAATGCTTGGGAGAGTTCGCCGAACGATGGTGTGAGGGAATCTCCGACAGCGATTATGCGGTCATCAGCCTGCAAGCCGGCGTGGGCGGCGGGTTCGCCTGGGACCACATTCTTCACAAACACAGGAATGCGGTATCCCATGAAGCCTTGTTCGGGATCGAGTTTCTCAATCGCGTTTTTTGGGAGTAGGATATCGATTGTGTCGCGATGATTGCGCAACACTGTGACTTTCTTGGATTCAAGCAGTTTGAAAAGATGGGCGCGGTCTTTCTGGTCGATTTTAGCTCCGTCTGCGGCCAGCAATATGTCTCCCGTCCGGAAACCCATCTCGATTGCCGCAGGGGCGAAATCCATCCCCTCATAGGCGTTTTCATACGGGATTGTCTTTTCCCCCCAGTACCAGGCTATCCCGGCGTATATTATGATGGCCAGGATGAAATTGTTTAGGACACCTCCGGTCATCACCAGAAGACGTTGCCATGCCGGTTTCACACGGAATTCGTCGGGCTTGGCGGGTTGCGACATCTGCTCTTTGTCCATCGACTCGTCAATCATCCCGGCGATTTTCACATAGCCGCCTAATGGAAGCCAGCCAATACCATATTCCGTGTCGCTATTCTTCGGTTTCCATTTAAAGAGGGAGAACCAAGGGTTGAAAAAGAGATAGAATTTCTCTACTCTGATTTTGAATATACGGGCCCACAGGAAATGTCCGAACTCATGGATTATGACGAGCAGCGATAACGCCGCTATAAGTTGCAAGGCTTTTATGAGAAATGATTCCATTTAAATCAGTGGTAGTGGGTTATTTAGTGTGGAACGGCAAACCGAGGTCTATGAATTCGGCCGTCTTGGCCCTTGTCATACGATTGCATTCCACATAATCTTCATAAGAGGGTGAAGACACATTCTCTCCTAAGGTGTCGACGGCTTTCATTATCAGAGGAAATATGTCAGTGAACCTGATTTTGTCATGAAGAAACGCCGACACGGCTATCTCATTGGCCGCGTTGATCACACACGGTATAAGCCCTCCCCTCTCCAATGCTATATGAGCCAGAGTGATGCCGGGGAACCGGCTTGCGTCAGGCTGCTCGAAAGTCAGGGTTGACAATGTGCGGAAATCGAGGCCGGGATTGGTGGTCGCCGGGCGTGTGGCCCCGGCCAAAGCATAACGGATAGGCCCGCGCATATCGGGTTGGCCCAGCTGGGCTTTGACCGAGCCATCGACGAATTCCACCATGGAATGGACTATTGATTGGGGATGGACTATGGCTTCGATTTTCTCAGGAGCCACACCGAATAGCCATCGTGCTTCGATTATCTCGAATGCCTTGTTGACCATGGTGGCGGAGTCGATGGTGATTTTCGCCCCCATGGACCAGTTGGGATGGCGCAGGGCATCTGTACGGGTCGCCGAGGCTATCATCTCATGTGACCATGTGCGGAATGGACCTCCTGAAGCGGTGATTATCAGTTTTTTGATTGATTCAGGGCTTTCTCCGACAAGACATTGGTAGATGGCGGAATGCTCGGAATCGACAGGGATTACTCTGGATTTACTTGATGCCAGCTTCCGGGTCACGAGATCGCCGGCCACAACCAGCGTCTCTTTGTTGGCCAGGGCTATGTCTTTGCCCGCTTCGATGGCTGAGAGCGTCGGCGCGAGTCCGCTGTATCCGACAGTCGCGGTAACGACAATGTCTACCTCGTCGAGCGTCATGGCATCTTTCACTGCTTGATCTCCGGAGGCGACATTTATGCCTGAAGCGGCCAGCAGGTCGCGGAGTTTCCCTTCGAGCGAGGTGTCGGCGATGACTGCCATGATTGGCTTCCATCTGAGGGCCTGCATTGCAAGTTCCTCGACTTTATGGCCTGCCACCAACACCACGGGGCGCAACCGGTCGGGGTATTCGCCACAGACCTCCAATGTCTGTCGCCCGATTGAGCCTGTGGAGCCAAGTATGGCTATGTTTTTTATTTCGGGGATGCTTTCTTTCATAAAATCAAGATGGAACGGGATAGCCCATTCCATCTTGCAAAGGTAGATATTTTTTTCCAGTTTTACAAACTGATAATCCAGTCGGGATTGCTTACTGCCGTGGGTCAGAGTCCGAATCTGAAGCCGACCTGCAACAGACCCTGAGCACCGAAACCGAGTTCTCCGTAGAGGCTTACATTTCTTGCGATTTGTGCTTCGGCCCCCAGGGGTGAAATCTGGTATGCGAAATATGCTTTGTTGTAGGAATCGTTATACTTTGGCATCATATGGGAAATCTCGACACCGAGCCCGAGATGGCCGTAAAGTTTGACAACGCGGTTGCTCCAGTACTGATAGCGGCCGTTAAGCATCACGACGTTGTAAAGAATCGATGAGTGGTCGGGACCTCCTTTTGTGGTGGTGCTGGATATTGAGTAGCTGGGACCAAGCCAGAATTTAGGGGCGACATTGAAGTTGACACCGACTGTGACCGCACCCCATGCGGTGTTGACGCCATGCCAGTCGTCATGCATATTGGTCGCATCCATTTGAGTGTAGCCGCCGTATCCAAAGTAGAGTTCAGCCTTCTGAGCCTGTGAGGCAAAGGCAGTTGCGATTACTACGGCAAGCAATAAAAGATACTTCTTCATTTCCGTAAGATTTTTGAGTTGTGAAAAATTAGGTTGAAATCTGAAATCAGATTTAAATTCTTTCAAATATCTACACGAATTTTAAACAACCGGGTATCGGAAATGGTTCGGTGAAAATTATGGTATAAGCATGATTCCTGTGACAATTAGGCGTTTAAAAAGATGGATTCCAATGATGTATGTCACCCGCAAGGGATGTTTTTGTTTCAATCAGGCGTTGGTTTGACGAGCCACGGAAAAGAAGCGACAGGTCTTTTTGGCTCTCGACAAAGGGGCCATCCACAACTACCTCCACGAAACCAAGGAATCGTTGAATGTCAGGAAAGGTCAATATCTCTTCATACCTGAAGCCTGTGTAACACCAGATTGTGTATCCTTTTTTTGTCAGGGATTCAGCCAAAGGAATCAATGCGTCGAGCTGATAAAGCGGATCTCCACCTGAAAATGTCACATTGAAACCGTGACGGTCGATTTCCTCAACGATTTCCTCAATGGTCATATCGCGTCCTGCGGAAAAGTCCCATGACTTGGGATTATGGCATCCCGGGCATTTATGGGCGCATCCGGCGAAGTAAATGGAGGTGCGTAACCCCGGGCCATCAACTGATGTCCCGGGGATTATGTCAAGCACTCTCAATCTCTGGCTTTGGTGCATCTGTGGTCAGACGGATAGTTTATTTGTGTATCACGCGGTCTTTCAGTTCGGCAAGCTTGGCGGAATTCCATCTGTCGGTAGTGCCGACAAGGTAACCGGTGATTCGCTGCAGCTTGTCTATGTCATGGCTGCCGCAGTGGGGGCAAGTATCAAGATTCTCAGTGGCATCCTCATAGCCGCACTCCATACACCGGTTGCGGTTGTGGTTGACCGAGCAGTAGCCGATGTTATTCTTGTCCATCAGGTCTACGATGTCGGCTATCGCCTGGGGGTTATGGGTTGCGTCGCCGTCGATTTCCACATAGAAGATATGGCCTCCACGGGTGAGCTCATGATAGGGACCCTCGATTTTCGCTTTGTGACGGGGTGAGCATTTGTAATAGACAGGAACGTGGTTGGAGTTGGTGTAGTAGATTTTGTCGGTGATACCAGGCAGTATGCCGAAGGTCTTGCGGTCTTTGGCGGTGAACTTGCCGGAAAGTCCTTCAGCCGGGGTGGCAAGAATTGAGAAATTGTGGCCATACGTCTCCGAGAACTCGTTGGCACGCGAACGCATGTGAGATATGATGCGCAGTCCGAGCTTTTGGGAATCGTCGGATTCGCCGTGATGCTTTCCTGTCAGAGCCACCAGGCATTCAGCCAATCCGATGAAGCCGATACCAAGTGTGCCTTGGTTTATGACCGGTTCGATTGTATCGTTGCGGCCAAGCTTCTCGGAGCCGTTCCACAGGCGTGTCATAAGGAGCGGGAACTGCTTGGCAAGGGCGGTTTTCTGGAAGTCGAATCTGTCGTTGAGCTGACGTGCTGTGATTTCCATCACGTCATCGAGTTTTTTGAAGAACCGCTCGACACGTTCGTTCTGGTCGCGGATAGACATGCACTCGATTGCTATCCTGACTATGTTGATGGTGGAGAAGCTGATATTGCCACGGCCGATTGAGGTCTTTTCGCCGTAACGGTTTTCGAAGACGCGGGTGCGGCATCCCATTGTTGCTACTTCATAAAGGTAGCGTTCGGGATCGTTGGCGTTCCACTTCTCGTGCTGGTTGAATGTCGCGTCCAGGTTGACGAAGTTGGGGAAGAATCTGCGTGCGGTGACTTTGCAGGCCTGATGGTAGAGGTCGTAGTTGGGATCACCTTTTTCATAGTTCACACCCCTCTTCTTCTTCCAAATCTGGATGGGGAAAATGGCGGTGGCGCCATTGCCTACACCCTCGTATGTTGACTGGAGTAATTCACGAATCACGCAGCGCCCTTCTGCGGAAGTGTCGGTGCCGTAGTTTATGGAAGAGAACACAACCTGGTTGCCTCCACGGGAGTGGATTGTATTCATATTGTGGATGAATGCTTCCATTGCCTGATGGACTCGGCTGACGGTACAGTTCATCGCATGCTGCAAGGCGCGTTCTTTCCCCTTGAGGCCGTCAAGCGGCCGCTTGATATAGTCGTCTATATGGCCGTTATACATATCCGAAAGGTCTTCTCCGGTAATGGCTTCAGCCTTTTTCAGCTCTTCTATATATGAGGAGCGCACGAAGGGGGCGAGATAGAAGTCGAAGGCGGGAATAGCCTGGCCGCCGTGCATCTCGTTTTGGGCGGTCTCAAGGGATATGCATGCGATTACGCTGGCGGTCTCGATGCGTTTCGCCGGGCGGGACTCTCCGTGACCTGCGATGAATCCATGTTGCAGGATGTTGTTAAGGGGATGCTGTACGCAGGTGAGGGATTTCGTGGGATAATAGTCTTTGTCGTGGATATGGAGGTAGCCGTCTTTCACAGCCTGACGGGCTTCCGGCGACAAGAGATAGTCGTCAACGAATGGCTTGGTTGTCTCGGAGGCGAACTTCATCATCATGCCGGCGGGGGAGTCAGTATTCATATTGGCGTTCTCGCGGGTTATGTCGTTGTTTTTCGCCTCGATGATTTCAAGGAAAATGTCGCGGGTCTTTGCCCTGCGCGCTATGCTACGCTGGTCTCGATACGCGATATACTTTTTTGCCACCTCTTTTCTGGGTGACTTCATAAGTTCCAGCTCAACACGGTCCTGGATTTCCTCCACAGTCATCTGCTCTTTGCCCGAGACCCCGATGCGGTCTGTGATTTTGTGAATCAACGACTCATCTTCGCCAAGAGGAGTCTGGAGCATGGCTTTGCGTATGGCGGCCTTTATTTTTTCTTCATTATAACCGACAACGCGGCCATCGCGTTTGAGGACTGTCTGAATCATGATTTCCGAGTAATAAGCTGGAGGTTAACAATTAAGGGGTGAATGTCATAAAACAGGCATTCAAACCGCTGACAAAGGTAGTCAGAATTTGATAAATGAGCAATATTTAAGCACGAAAATTTGATAAAAGTTTTCAGTTTTGGGAAACTTTTTGATATTGCTAAAATGTTACTAATTTAGTAACGAAGAAGTTATGATTTTTTTTGGACAACTATGGGCATTTGCTGTTGCGCAAATGGCGCGTCTTGCTCCGGTGGTTGTGATATGAAAAATGCCGGGGCTGAATAAAGCCGTCGGCATTGTTGCCATACACGAGAATTGTAAAACAATCTGTCAGCTGAATGTGGATTTGCAGACTTGAATAATCTTGTATATATAGCGTGCGGATTCAAGAAAGATATTTGAATACACTCCGTTTTTTCTGTAAGCTTTGCGATGTTCTGAATATATGCGTATGTGAGAACTGAAACCAGAGGTAGAAATTCCTCCGGTGCGCATTGTCACAAAATCCAGAGATATATACCTCGCCTTTATCTGATGGATGTAAAGCAACCTGAGCAGCTGTTCGAAATCGGCTGCTATTTTAAATGTGGTGTCGAACAGTCCGTATTTCTTGTATATGTCACGTCGACAATAGAAAGAGGGATGGGCGGGCATAAAGCCCATCCTCATCCATTCCCGTTTGAATTTCTTCGAGCAATAATATCTGACGGTTTTGTCAAGCCTTTCTGGGTTGACGTAATGAATGTCACCGTATACGGCATCAACGGGATTTTCAACATCGGCAAATTCGGAAGCGACTTTTTCCAAAACGGATGTTGTCGTGAAAAAATCATCGGAATTAAGCAGCCCCACGACATCTCCTGAGGCGACGGAAATCCCTTTGTTCATTGCGTCGTAGATTCCATCGTCGGTTTCTGATATCCATTTGAGGCTGAAACCGCGTTGGCGATAATGGTCGGCGTATTTTTTTACTATGTCCATTGTGTGATCATCGCTGTTTCCATCAACGATGATATGCTCCACATTCCCGTAAGTCTGGTTTAATACACTCCGCAGGGTGTCTTCGATGGTCTCGCCTGAATTCCATGCGGCAGTGACCACGGAAATCTTCACAGGATTTTTTTTGAAGGAAAATTCATTCATTTTTTGTGTGGAATTGGTTGGGAGCTACAGGGATTCCTGTCGTCCATATCGCAGTGGCGGTCAGCCAGAATATCGGGAACATCAACGAACCGGCAAACATCAGCCAGCCTTCGGTCGAGGCATTGACTGTCATAAAAAGCAAGAGGGAGAGATAGAAGGGGAAGTCGCGGTTATGACGGATATTTACGAGACGTTTGATTAAAACAGCTGCAAACACAAGGAAACTGGCTGTTCCTATTACTCCGCCGTAACTGAGAAGTGACAGCCATGACGATCCTGGTTCTATTTCAGTAAGGTCTATCGGGGCATCTTTTGAGGACGGCAATTCGTTGGCATAACCAATGCCGAGCAGCGGAGATGACTTGAACTCTCTTATGCGGTTGTCCCATAACTCTTTGCGGGAGTAGAACAATGAACCGTGACTTTCACTGATGGCAGTCTTATGTTTTATGATTGTCATGGCGGGCGGCACGACGGCAATCAGAACCAAGATTCCTGCTATTGCTGTCAGAATAGCTGTTTTTTTTGTCAAGCGAGACATTATTGCCTTGCGGTTCAGATACAGGAGGACAAGAAGTGAAAGAGCCATTCCCCCTAATGCTGCCCTTGAACCGCCGACGGCACACATTACTATGCTGATTCCGAGAAGTATGCTTCCCAAAAATGGACTGATTCGCCGAGTTTTGTCAATAAGCAGCCATGCGGTGACGATGGCGGTTATGGCTGCAACTGGTGACAAAACCATACCCATTTCGAATACCCCACAAAATCCATAATTATGGAATATGGGTGTCCAGATGCCTTCATGCCCGGAAATTATGAGACATATCCCCCATATCGCAAATGACAGGATGACCATCAGCGAGAGGATGACATACATGCTTGCCGCAATCCATTCCCGTGATTTTTTTAGGGTGTCAGATATAATCAGCGGAGAAAAGCATGTCATCCCGATGACGAATGCTATGAATCGCTGTGTCCTCAGCCATGTTTCCGGGGATGGATGTAATATGAGGGTTAGTGCATAAATCAGGATGAAACATATGACCGGCATACATACGGATATTTTTGCCGTAAGTGATGTCGCCACGACTATAATGGAGAGCAATGATACGACCGGTAATGGTATTGAGATGCCTAAAGCATGCCTGAGACATACCACTGCAGAAAGCATGACACACAGGGCAAAATTGAATTTGCTGGGTAAAGATGCGGCTTTTACCTTATGCTGTATCATTTCTTCTTGCGCAACAGCTCGACGACAAGTTCACAAGTGGAGGTCTGGAAAACCACAGACAGACCAATGTATGAGAGGAGGCCTACAAGTATGCCCACCCCCACTCTGAGCCATTCTCCGAAAAGAATGGTCTGCACGCCATACACCACTATTCCCATGATAGTGGCGTTGATTAATATTGGCAATATGCTTTTGACTTGTCTTATGAATCCGAGATTTATTTTTGCACCTGCGACTCGGGAGTTGACCATATATCCGATAGCTGAATTTGCGAACAGGCCACAGCAGACCGCTGACAGTCCGAAAGGCAACATCACGAACAGAATCACGAGTCCGGAGACCACACTGAAGGTCTGCAACTTCAGATATGTGCCTCCCTCCCCTTTTATTTCCAGTATCATATAGTTGATGGAATTCAAAGGGAAAAACATGAAAGAAAAACAAAGAATCCTTAATAGCCGTGCGGTATACAACCATTGCGGACCAATCAAGGCCAATGTCAGAGGCTCGGCAATCGCCGCCAGCCCTAACATAAGGGGAGCGATGAAGAATGTAGCGAGACGCAGATATGCCCTGACACCGTTGCGCAGGCGTTCGATGTCGTTCTGGAAATTGCAGAACATCGGATATGTGGCGCGTTGAACGACACGGGAGAGATTCTCCGAAGTAATGCTTCCCAATTGTCTCGCGTTGCTGTAACACCCGAGGGCATAGGCGGAAAATACTTTGCCGATAGTGAGTGTATACAGGCTCTGAAACAGGCTGTCGAGAACGTTGCAGGCAAGCAGTTTTGAACCGAGCCCGAACAAATCGCGGAATGCGCAGCTGGAGAATTGCCATTTAGGACGCCAGTCGGTGACAATCCATAGTGTGGCAGCTGTGGCTACCTGATTGGTGAGCTGCAGGCCGACAAGTGCCCATGCACCGAAACCATTGTAAGCCATGATGAGTCCGACAAGTCCCGACATCAATGCGCCGACAAGGGTCGATTTCGCCTGAGTCTTGAAATCAAGACGAGAAGTCAGTATCGCTCGGTGGACAACCAATGTGGACTGTATCACAATGCAAAGCGCGAGAACCCGTAACAGGTTGGTGAGCGCGGCCTCCTCATAGAACCATGAGACCAATGGTGCGGCGACGAATAAAATCAGGTATAGGCCGATACCGATGGCAAGATTGACCCAAAAAGCGGTCGAGCAATCCTCGTCGGTGCGGTCAAGTTTGCGGATGATGGCTTGGGAAAGGCCTCCCTCCGCTATGAGCTGGGCGATGACAATGAAGAAGGCGAGCATGCTGACCAGACCGTAATCGGTCGGCACCAGTATTCTTGCCATCAGCACGAAGACCACAAACTGAATCCCCTGAACCGAAAACCGCTCGAACGCGCTCCAGGAGATTCCGCTGATGATTCCTTTGCCGGGAATTAGATGGTCTTGCATCGTGTAATATTCGGGGGCTTATCTGACAGATTTTACCACGGCAGGAATACCTTGATAGATTTTCCCCGCTTCAAGATTGGAGGTCGCCATCGAGCCTACGGTGAGAATTGAATCACGGCCCACGGTCACGCCCGGACATACCACGCTTTTCGCTCCTACCCAGGCTCCATCCTCGACAATTATGGGTTTGACCATAAGATCGAATGTCGGTAGACGATAGTTATGATTACCGCAAAGCAGCATTGCCCCCTGGCTCAGGCAGCAATTGGAACCTATCGAGACTTCTGCGAGATTGTCAATCCATACATCTTCTCCGATCCAGGAATAGTCGCCTACCGTCAGTAACCAGGGATATTTGACATTGACTCCCGGCTTGATTACCACCCCCCTGCCTATCTTCGCTCCGAACAGCCGAAGAGCCTTGACCCTTATCCCCGATATGGGGTTAAGGTGGTTCTTGATGACCAACGCGTTGACGAAATACCACAGAAATCGTTTCAACGCATTCCCCCCGGGATTATACCAAGAATTGTCATATTTGCTTAAGTCAGTCATAGGAAGGTGTCAGGGGTGACAGAAATACGCGATTGGATTGGTTGGAGGCTTTTCAATTGATGTCTTTTTCAGGACAAATAAACAAATTCCGGTTTCGGCCCTTGACCGAGCAACCAGGAATAAAGCTTAAGCATCTTGGCCGCGACCTTGGAGGACTCATATTTGTCAAGCACGAGCTCGCGTCCACGCATACCCATCCGCAATAATTCATCCGGCGACGTTTCCGCGACCTCATCAATAACCTGCGCGATTGATTCGGGAGAATTGTCCCTCCACCAGCCGCATTTATAATCCTCAAGATTTTTCCAAGGAGTTCCTAAGCTTGCCATCACGGGTGTTCCCACCAACAACGCCTCCGGAACAATCATACCGAAGTTTTCCATGTCACTAACAACAAATAGAGCTGATAATTTAGCAAGATTCTCATATTTATCCCTGCCGGAAACAAAGCCGAGAAAGTGTACCCGGTCACTAATGCTAAGCCTCTCAGTCTCTTTATTCAGAAACTCCTCATAGTCAGTTGAGCCGATGCCCATTATTTTTAGAACCACATCCTTGTGGCTTGATATAGCCAATGCCTGAATTATTCGCTCAACATGCTTACGCGGATGGAGTCGCCCGAGGTAGCCTATTGAATGTTCTTTGGTTATATCATCACGTATAATTAGGCTTCGGTTCTCATATATTCGAGTTATATCATCTGACACAGGTACTGGATTGGCAATCACAGCTACTGGGCCACTATAGCCGAGGTCTCTGATGTGGTTCATTTCTTTCAGACAATTGACGTGTATACATGACGCCTCCATAATATCTTTTTTGAACCATAGTTTCCACATAGGCCATTTTTTCCAATAGCTTCTGTGTATGGTCTCAGGGTAAAGCATTCCGTGCGGGGTTATCACATATGGTTTATTTTTGGCACGTGCAATAGAACATGTGACATGATTGACATACAACCATACTCCATTAGTATGGTATATATCAGCATCAGATTCATTCAAGGCTGTTTTGAATGCCATGGTATACTCAAGAGGCGAAAATCTGTCATTAGACGAAATATTAATCCAGTTCTCACCATTACCTATTACGGTGTCTCTCTTATCCCTGACATCCGGAGACATAAGCTCAACATCTATGGCCGATTCAAGATTTGATAATGCCGATAGCAGATCATATGTCGCTGTGGTGGTGCCCCCGCTATGTTTTCCAAAATCTGATATTGTCTGGATGACTTTCATATTATCAATAAAAATCAACTGTTAGTAATCTCATTGTATACAGTCTTGTATTGTCCTGCTATATAATCAGGAGCAAATCGTCGAATGTTTTTATATCCGTTCCCTATCAGTTTTACGTATAATTCTTTATCACCGAGCAACTTGATTATACCTGCCCTTATGTCTTCTGCCGAGTTAGGATCAATATAATAAGCCGCATCACCAGCCACCTCATGCAGAACGTCAATATCACTTGCGATAATTGGTGTCCCCATCAGGTTTGCTTCCAATAGAGGCATTCCAAAGCCCTCTTTGAAAGATGGAAATGTCACAATATCTGCTTTTCTATACCAGTTCAGCACTTCCTGATACTCCAGATTATAATAATTCGTCAGATTCAGCCCATAAGATTCTGCAATATCAATCTGTTCTTGTGTCATTCGTCCAATAACTACCAACCTGACATCTAAATTATGTATGGCCTTCATCACACTTTCAAGATTCTTATGAGGCCGGGTGCCTACATGCAAGACAATTGATGTCTTATTCTTGTGTTTTGATGCAAAAGGTTGTGTAGTCAATGATAAAGCTATTGGATTGCCTATAACTCGAATCTTATCAGAGGCCCATGGACAGACTGCAAGCACTTCTCTTTTTGTGAAGTTACTTATCACAGTTATTCTGTTGGCAATTTTCATAGGCAGGGTAAAGAACAACAATTTTTTCAAATAGCGTGACAATGTGCCTCCTCTGAGAATTGTCCATACGTCATGAACTGTTATCACGGTATTACGTCCGGTTCCTAACGCGATATAATAGACTTCCCCCGATATATGATTCACGTCTCCGCGAAATCTGCGTGCATACAATATATTTTTTATAATTGAGCTGAAACTCGCATCCCCATACGGCAATTCTACAAGCTCAACATCTGTGCCCATATATTGCATAAGGAGATGAAATATCTCCTCAATGCTATTATCATTCTCCCGTTTTTTACGAATAAATATAACAACCTTCATAATCGTTAATACTTCTTTAATTTTATGGATGATTCGCTGAATATTTACGTCGCATATCCATTTGTGCTACCGCTATATTCAGGCCTATCATAGTGAAGTATACTATATATGCAAACCAATTGTAGAGACACAGCTGCGCATAGAATGTCATTGGGGTTATTACAAGAATCGATGCCCATGAAATGACAGACAGATAGCTGTCCTTAATAGACCTGCTGAGTCTAACCATATAACACCACACGAATATCCTAATACCGGTAACAATAAGAAATCCCACAAATCCGAATTCAATCATCACCCGACCTATTTCCTCTTCCCAGTCGACCTCGGATTTATGAACCAGGAACGGCTGTGTCGAGATGTTTGCAATGCCGGCACCATTCCCAAACGCCCCTGAATAATCAAACATTCGAGTTATGTCGAATTGACGTGTTATGCGCGTATCAACATCATGTGAAGCATGATTAACCCGGGATATAAAATTATCAATTGCCTCAATACCGTAAGCATTATAATAAAAATATCCTCCTACTGCAACCAATGCTATGATATATATCAGATGCCATCTCTGTTTATAAAAGCCTTGATACAACGCGATACAAACAAGATAGACGCAACCTAAAAGCACTACGCTTCGCGAGCCGGTCATCAGACATCCGAGCAACGTTAGAGACAACAATGCTATCAACACCCACTTCGTCACTTTTCCCCATCTTAATGACAGTAGCATGGCTGAAAAAGACAAAATGACAAGGCATAAATCCCCAAATGGTGTAAGATATGAAAACACACTGCACACTCTGGCTGCACCGCCAACTGTTGCTATGTCAGTTTTCATATCCATTGCATACTTGTTTATATATGCTGTCGGAGGACTCGAATACTGAACGACTGCTAGAATAAGGGCTATAAATGATATGAAACACCCACATATCAAAAATCGCTTAATCTTCCTTGGAGAGTCCAGCCATAGTGGTATAACGCTTATAAGTATTATTGGCGATGTATATTGAACGATTGTTATTATACCTGCTGGCAAGCTGTTTGTCGCCCCTGTTATTGTAAGTGCAGATAATATGACAATGAAGGCATATATTTTGTAAGCCCTGCTTGCAGGAGTAACAATCGGTTGTGATTCGGATTTGTTCTTAGATAAATAGATTCCTATGATAGTTAAAAGTAACAGGTATTTTATGCCATAAAGCAATGAACCCGGTACTCCGGGTAAAATCCATTTCCTTAAAACACCTTCAAGGAAAATATAAACGAAAAACAAAGTCAAGCACTGATTCATTTGTTTGGCACTTGTTGTTGGAGGAAATCATTATATCGCTTGCCATATGCTTCCCATGAAATATTAGCATAAGCATCGCTATCTAAATAATTACGTGCGGTTACTTTGGGTTGAGTATCTGCCACGGCGATAGCCTTAAGCAATGTCTCACTAAGAGAGTCTGTATTGTATTCTGGCATTTCAAACAGGAATTTTTTATCGTCCACAAGCCGTTTTAAATCAGGGCCTCCAGTATTATGGGCATAAACTAGAGGAAGCCCGCAAGCCATCGCTTGAAACAGTACAAGTCCGAAACCATCTTCGCGTGACGGCAAGCAAAAGACTTTTGCATTAGCATAATATCTGGGCAATTCATATTCGTTTACCGGTTCAATATGATGAAAAGAATTTAATTTAGGGAATTCACAATCCGGAGACAATGGCCCAACGTGCAGCAGTTTTAAATTTGCCTTTTTGCATGCTTCCGTCAATAAGTCCACACCTTTACGCATATTCCAAATACCTACCATTATAACATCATATATGACCCTTGTAACATCATTTTCTATAAGTATAGTAGGTTTAAACAATGATAGATTTACACCATAAGGATTAACAAACAGTTTCTTTTCATCAATGCCATGTTCAATAAAACTTTCCTTGGCATGTTGCGACGGGAGTGCCATATAATCAGCCAATTTGTACTGTTTTAATTCGACTGGTATATCTTTTGGGAAAACACATTGAGCGTTAGGGGTGGATTTCAGAATCTCATCCTGCGACAAAATATGTTTGCAACCTCTGTCACAAATAAACAATGCTCCATATTTATCCTTTGCTTTTTTCGCCGATTTAATTGTACAACCGCTTATGCCAATGAAAACATCACAAGGTTTCAACCTGACGGATGCTAAATAATCTACAATTCTGACAACTCGATAGTAAATCTCTCTGTTCCATTCGCCGGGCAAATGTAATTTACGAAAGACCAACATCAATGGAGCACAAAAAAGGAAAAACGACACTACATTTTTACGAGGAAGCCCGAAACTTTCACATCGTTTCTTTGGTACCATTGTATAAAATGTCACATCATGGCCATTACTTATATGTTCCTTTGCCATATTAAGCAGATGGGAGCGCCCGGGAGTTACTACTGCAATTTTCATTTATCCAGGTATGTCCTTATATATGTTATTAGGTCGCCTCCAAGCAGGCTCTCAACGCACAAATCTTTATGCACTGTCTTTCTTTCGCGAATAAATTTTGCCGGATTACCACCGACAACAGCCATTGGCGGCACATCTTTGGTAACCACACTCCCGGCTCCAATTACCGCACCATATCCAATTTTCTTAACCGAGGGTAATATAATTGAATGTGGACATATCCAGACATACGGTTCTATTACTAAACCATTCCCCTCTTTGCTTGGCGATTGAATGTGAGTCCATTCAGAAGAGTCTATGTCATGTGTGCTTAATATAAACATCACATTTTCTCCAATTATAGAATTATTTTTGATTACAAAAGGATATTTCATCGACGTAAACTTCACGCTATGACTTATTGACACGTAGCTCTCAATCGTGGTCATTCCATCTATCTGTTTAGCGACTGAAACAGGTATGGTTACATTGTTCCCAATCTTGGCACCGCGTCGTCTACCAATCCAAGCCGAATACTTGTATTTTATAAAAGACGGCACGCGTATTAATATTCCAACTAAGAAACGAATCAACGATTTCGATGTTACTCGCCTTGTGTATTCCGTATCCATAAGTTATTTTAATAAATTAAAAATACATCTAATAGAGCCGATACTAAATCTCCCCAATCCTAATGGAAGAGAAGCTAAAAACATGAACACACGTCTCTTTAATGACGGGTTATAATATTTCTTCCGTATAATCCGAATGTTAGACCTTTCATTTTTTAGTACGATTTTATACGTCCGGTCATCAGAAATAAAACAGGCGTTATATATGGCCAAAATACGTTGTGAATATCCGGTCAGAGTAATTGCCTTAGATTGGTACTCGTTATCAGATATATTAAAGTATCCAAATAATTTTGGCATAAGATCAAGAAAAATGTCAGATGCCTTCAATAAACCATTAATATTCTTCTTCCCTAATCTGGACAACGAATCTTTTGACTGCTCTCCATAATACATATAATGGTATCCGCAGTATCTTGAAGTAATTATATTTTCGATTAACAAATAATAAGAGTACACAAAAATGTGGTCTTCATGAAATGATAAGTCTCTGCGAAATTTAAGATTGTTTTGTTTTATTAAATTCAAATCGAATAATTTATTTACAGGCCCCCCATCTCGGAATAAGTCACACACAACAATTAGATTAGAGGCTTTAACACCATTGACGGTACTATGATCTTCGTATCTGAACGACTCATAGATTCTTTGAGGAGTATGTGTTTTTAATCCGCTCACCACTATAGATTTTGGTGTGGGATTTCGTTTCATAAAATCTGCGAGATACTCCGGTTCCACCCAATCGTCACTGTCGATGAATGTTATCCATCGGCCGTGAGCGTTGTCAATTCCGAGATTGCGGGCGGCGCTTACGCCTCCGTTGGGTATATGGAACACACGTATGCGATGGTCTGTTTCCGCATAGTGGTCACATATATCTCCGCTTGAATCCGGAGAGCCGTCATCAATGAGAAGTAATTCCCAGTCATCAAAGGTCTGGGCAATGACGCTTTCGATGCATTTGCCTACATATTTCTCGACCTTATAGACAGGGATGACTATGGATATAAGGGGATTATCGTCCATTTTTGATGTATGCGGTAAATGAGTGATGTACGCGTTTGTCAACGGGAGGAAGCGTCATATAGTCGCCGTAAGTGTGCTCGAGATATTCCATATAACCTACCATGGTTTTGTAAGTCCTGTTCTCGAATTTTATATCCACATCCGATGCGATGGCTTCGGCCCGGAATGCCGATTTGGGCGATTTTGGCCCGGCATCGGTCATGTTGCACACCAGCGATGACTGTCTGTCATTTTTGATTAATGAGTCATATTTGCGCAGTAGCCCGAGACGAGTGGTGGTTAGACGAGAATAGAGCCGATATAGTATCCCTCCGATACTCTTGGTGCATAATATGGGACATTGGCGTGCTATGAGCAGGTGATCAAGCCTCTGTTTTTTCTTGAAAATAGCTTCCAGCTGAGCATAATCCTCAGGCACGTAGTCTATCGGAAAGATGTCTACATATATTCCTATTTGCCGGTCGGGATGTTCTCCTTCGATGAGAATGGTCTCGGTGTCCACGATTTTTGCAAATGTATAGTGATAGCCGGGAGTATTATATCCGTCAATAAGCTTATATCGGCCGTTTGCGTCATTGAAGCCACGGCGTATGCGCTCATAACTTTCTCGTGGCATATAAATATCAATATCGTCATCCCACGGAATATATCCGCCATGACGGACGGCTCCGAGTAATGTGCCGCTTGATATGAAATAAGTCAGATTGTTGTCATGGCAATATGCATCGATAGCATCAAGTACTTGCATCTGCAGTTCTCTGAGTTCGGCTACATCTGTTATCTGTCTCATCGTCGTTGCTTATTTTTTTGCTGTCTTGGCAGCTATTTTAGCTTTGAGTTCGCTGCTGCTCACGCCATCGGTGCGAGAGAGTACTATATGTTCACGTCCATGACTTTCACACCATTCTATAGCACGCTGAAATCCGGCATGGCATTGGTCCGGACCTGTGACGAATACGTCAAAATCAACATCTTTTACGATTTTATCCACGTCGTCATAAGTGATTACCTCATCGACATACCGGATGGCTTTTATCATGTACTTACGGTCTTCGGTCGAGTTGAGCACTTTGGCATCTGGCTTATACTTTAGGATATAATCACTGTCTTGGGCTGCCACTATCAGATAATCGCCCAGCCCGCGCGCACGTCTGTAAAGCTCGACATGCCCTTTGTGGAGCAAGTCATAGACTCCTACAGTCAGCACTCTGCGGTATTTCCGTGGTTTTTGGTTGGCGAGCTGCACGTTTGACGGCAGTGGCAAACCATTGTCAGCACATCTGACTTTGAATCGTCTTAAATCATTGCCTCGATGATATTGTAGCCACTTGTAATATATGCTATCGGGAAGATGGTCCTGAATCCATGTTTCGCCCCAGTGTAGCCATTTTGACAATGTGTTGAGCCGGTAGAACACGGTCTGTTTAGGTACGATCCAATCACTTCCGTATTGAAATTCCAGATATTCGTCGACTTTGGCCGGAACATTCAGTTCAATGCCTTTGAAATTCCATTTAACCGTGTCCTGAAGATATTTCTCATGAATGAAATCCGAGCCTCCTGTGTGCCTTATGTCGCTGCTTATCTTATGAAGTACAAATACTTTGATGTATTCCATCCTGCGTTCGAGATAGTATAGTCCCCTGCGCTCATAGCGCATAAGGCTGAACCCCTCGTCTTTCAGCATCGACAGAATGTCTTTGAAACGTTCTTCGTCCTCCTTGAGTATATATACGTCAAATGCAGGTTTCCATGGCTGGAAGTCATCGTTTCGGATAATCCCTATCAGTGTGCCGAAGCATGGACCCCAGTTGATGTCTATCTTATCAAGATATACCGACAGAATCCTGAGATTCTCAATCATAATATTAGTATTCATCACCTTTTTGCCGAAATAGAGCAAATGGTTATGATACTTTATAAAACCATTTGAGGTTTTCAAATGCGCCATCCTAAATCCAAAATTTATCTGTTGGCTTGTTTGTCTCGATGTCTCTGATGTCATACCTGTCAGATACAAGTTCATATATCTTTGAGACAAATATTACATCGTGTAACGCGAGCCCGTAATTGTAGGCTAATATTCTTTGTAGCTGAGATTTGCGTCCTTTATCACGTCCGGCAAGCACTTCTCCTATTTCATTGAAGTCCTTGAATTTTCCGAAATACTTAAAATTTTTGACATGGTCAGTGTCATCACCGAACACACGATCAAAAACCGTGTCACAGTTCTGAAATCCCCTCATGTGAACCGGAATTATAGTTATGCCGGGTTTGAAAATCCTTTCATCCTCAAACAGCAGCCCGTCAGCACTTGTGATACAGCTTATTAGTACATCAGATTTTTCGGCAAGTTCTTCCTTTGTATCTACAATATCAAATGTGACATTATTGTAGGCTTGGAATCTTTCAATAAATATGTCTGCCTGATTCTTATACTTCAAAAGCTTTATTTTAAAGTGTTTCTGAGTCTCCGCTTCCAAAACACATAACAGTGTGGCACGAGCAGTATTGCCAAGCCCGATAAAACCATATACATCCGCACCATCCTTGCGAAGTGCCTTTGCTGTCACGGCAGCTACGGCTCCTGTACGCATTGTAGTAACCCAATCGCAATCCGCAAGGGCCAATAATTCGCCATTTCGCGCATTATAAAGCATCATATCGCTCCCGAGACTTGGAGTGGCACCCGCTATGCGGTGGACTTCTTTGATGCCGAAATACCGGGGGCTTTCAAGATTGTCTGATTCCGGCAACAGACATGGCATCGATGTGAAAAAATCGGTGTCGCTCGGGTGGACGCTTATTTTTGCCGGCAACTGAGCCTGATTCTTATTAAAGAAACTTTCATAAATCCACTCGACACATTGACGAGGCGTTATGCCAAGAGATTTAATCTGTTGATGCGTTATTATCTTCATTTTTCAAAAAAATACTCTTCAAACTCTTTCTTCAAACCATGATTGCCAACCTGAGGGCCATTGATTTCCCAATTGTCATTACCTTCAATGAATATAGGTCCGGTTCTCCCAATTGCAATATCCCAACCAATAGAGTGGACATCCTTAAGCATTGTATGGAAATATATGGCCTTTTCTTCAGCATCTTTAAGCATCGGTATGTAGAACTCATTCAGCCTCACCAAACTGTCGGGGTGGACCTCTGTTCTAAGTCCGAATTTTGGCTTATAAAATCCATATTTATGAAGTTGGCCGGTATTCAAATCGAATCCAACAGCAAGTCCTCCTTGTGAGGTGTTATCCACAAAGCTGCCATGCGCACCTATGCGGAGTATTGACGGCATAATGTGAATTTCCCCGTCTTTAAGACTTCTTACCGTTACGAGACGCATTGTATTGATACTCCCCGAATAGAGACGAGACATTTCAGGGTGCTGACACACAGTCTCTTGGAAAATATATTCACATCCTTTTATTTTTGTTTCGATATCTTTTGGAGATATTTCTAACCCCTCAATATACGCTTTATTATTGCGGATTACAAGTCTGAATATACCTACACCGCATTCACCTTCTGTTTCCTTGCAAAACAGCTCAACATCATTAAAATTCAATAATTCATCAAATGATGTTTTGACAAATCCGTCGTTCCATATGTAGAGTGTGTCATTAGAGTAATATGCTCTGATTTTTGGTGTCGTTATGCCTATTGCGTTCGCAAAAATATCAAAATATAATTTATTGCGGAGTATACATGTGCTGTTATGAGGATTATGCTCATAATTAAGATAATTCCGTCGAATCATAAATGGTTGGTAATTCATATATTCCTTGCGCTCTTCATCTGACTTGACATCAAGACCATACATGAAATAAAATTCATTTGCAAGACCGTATTTTATGATTTGTCCCACCTGAAAAATAAAATTCTGACGTTTACTTCGAGCTTCTTTATCAGGGTAATATGAAGAAGAGTCATACAAATGCTTATTCCTAAGTAAATTCTTAAGAAGCAATGGTTTAACATATAAATTGGATATAGCCCAATCGTAAGTGCGTTTTATTTTATCAAAGATGCTCATAGTTTTAACAAATTCTTGGTATGATTCTTAAGCTTGAGGAGATTTGTTATCGTAGTATATATCAAAGGATAAAATCCTGTGTTAAGAGCCTTTGATGCTCGACGTATATTCTTATGATAATATATCTGTTCATTGAATAAAGTCAGATAATTATCATCACTGAGGTATGAAACGTTGGTTGAGACTGAATATGAATTGTCAAGTAAGTCAATGGTGACAATTAGTCCGTAACGAGCCATCATATTCCATTTCTTGAATGTTATACAGTCGACATATTTCGGATAGCCATACGTGACGGGCAATTCCTCTATGTTTATATCCCCATCAGGATAATAAGTTGAACGAGGGGTGTTAAGTAACCTGTCAGGAAATAGGAAATTACCCATACTGAATACAACAGGCCTGTTTCGATATTTCCAAATTGGTTGGATACAATGAGTATGCCCGCCAAGAATAATATCAGCACCAGCTTCAATCATCTTTTGAGCCATTCTATATGCGTTTAGAGATGGAGGAATAATATATTCCATACCCCAATGCGGAATCACGACTATATAATCATATTGCAATTTATATTTTTGTATCTCGGAGACGACATATTCATCTGTCATAGGATTGACTCCGTAGCTGTTATTTGTCGCAAATGGACACCAACCTACGGTCTCATCACGCCAATCACAGAACGCGAGGAATGCATACGTTTTCCCATTTTTGGATATTACCGCGGGCTTACTTGCGCTCTCGATGTTATCTCCAGCCCCGCAGTGAAGTATCCCCATCTCGTCAAGCAATCGAATAGTATGCTTTGCTCCTATCTCTCCTAAATCAGTAAAATGATTATTAGCAAGTGATACGATGTTTATATCCAGGTCTTTTAGTCTGACCAAATCCTCATCTCGGACATAAATCACATCTGCCTTGCGACGCATTTTCTCTTCGTTGAATTCAGGGCGATTTCCTACTGCAGTCTCAAGTGTCCCAACTCGAATATCTCCCTGTTGAAGTATGCATCTGAGCTCGTCAGATATAAATTCATTTTTTTTGATATTTAAAATGCCTCCTGGCATTATATCACCAACGGCAACAATCTTCATATGAATTACAAATTATATTATATCTTACAATCAATTTGATGTTTTGTGGGTAATTGAGACCTGATGCAACAAATATTTCAATGCCTCGGATTTACACATCCAAGAAACACATAAATAGATTGAAATATATATAAAGCTTATGACTGTGATTCGGATAAATGCCATATAGGCTTCAAGATAGCTATTCAGATACATTGATACCACAAATGGAATGCATGCGTAAAACAAGCATTTAGAAATAGCTTTTAGTTGTTCACATATGTTTGTCTTTATAATACCGGTGCCCACTATAGCAAAGCACAAATAAGCTAAGACATTATAAATTACGGCCATATACAAAAGTCCTTGCAATCCATAATATATACCGCCTACAATTGTCATTCCACAAAACACAAAGGCTTTTACAAGATTAAGATAAAACAAGATCCTGCTTTTGCCTTTGGCTTTTATTACGTTTATATTTACATCTTGTATACAATAAGGGATTCCACCTATGCAGAGAATTTGAAAATAGGGGACAGCTTCAATCCATTTTTCTCCATAAAAAAACAAAATCAATGGTTTTGCAATAATTATGCAGAGCAACATCAACGGAATTACGAGAAAAGAAAGGATATAAACACTTTTGTTAAGTTTGTCTTTAATTATTTCATCATGATCTTGATGCTTGGAAAATTCAGGGAACAAAACTTGGCCGATTACCTGTTGGATGCTATCTGCAGGAATGTTTCTTAATGTTTTCGCCTGAGTAAATTTGCCCAAAATTGATGGCGAAAACATTTTCCCGATAACCAATGACTGAACATTGTTAGAAATCGTTATGCACAGACTCGATAAAAGCATAAAGCCTCCAAAATTAAATAGATGCTTCAATCTATCCCTGCTGAAAATGAATTTTGGTCTCCAATTCGAGGCTTTCCACAATAAAATGGATGATATTAAAGAGCCGGACAAAGACCGGATGACAAAACTCCAGACCCCACACCCTGCCAAAGCCGCACATATACCGATAATTGCTAATGTGATTGAGCCGGTCAGGTTGCATATTGAAAGCGTTTTGAATTGTAATTCCTTTTGACATAGTGAGGTTTGGACTAATGTAAACCCCTGAATAAATAGTGTCAGCCCCATCACTCTAAGCAGAGGACATACAATCTCAAGATTATAAAATCTTGAGATTGCCGGGGCACATAAGAATAAAATACAATATAGTACAGATGATAATATTATGTTGATATAAAATGCCGTGCTCGTATCTAATATATCAAGTTCTTTTTTCTGCACCAGTGCAGCCCCCAGTCCACTATCAACAAAAGTCTGAGCTAATGCCAAGAAAAACATGAGCATGCCTATTACTCCAAATTCATTCGGCGAAAGGAGCCTTGCCATGACCATTGTGGAAACAAAGCTGATTGCTAAATTCCCAAATCTTTGCACAGAAGCCCAAATAACTCCGGAAAAGACTTTTGAATGAGACATATATGTTCGAGTACTTTATATAACTAAACCAATCTCAACTTAAAAGCTGTTGTAATCTAGTCTTATTCCCTTTCTTTAAAGACATTTATAAATCCACGGAATGTCAAACCAGTGTCCACAACTTGATTCTATCGGTTTGACAATAACATCATTTACATTATAAGATTTTTGAAATCTACATAAGAAGCTTCTCCTGCATGAAGCCATCTACGCGATATCAGATAATGAAATGTTTTGAGTGTGTTTACCTTATTCCATAAAATCCTCTTTATGTTATCAGTGAGATAGCTGTGGTAAATAAATGTCATTATTACATCAGACACAAATTCTTTTCTTTCTGATTCTGTTCGTTCATAAAAATTATACTGATGAAAAAATTCGTCATACGACACAAGGTCTCTTCTGATGCATCGATAAAATCGTTTAATGAACCAATTGGTGGTTTATTTTCGAATACTTTGTAATTCCAGCTTTAATCAATTGATTACCAATTATACGGGCAACATAAAGTTGTCGTACTATCTTATAAATCGATGTGTTTCGTATGAGTTTTGGAATTTTCATAATCGATGTAGATTTATCTTTTGGGTTATTGAATATTTTTAGCTTGTGCGATAATGCTACACAATATTAAAGATGTTTGTGATTAAAGAAAGACATAAGAGCCTGTGCCAATCGATTGTTGTCCGCTTTATTCCGCACGGCTATCCGCATGTACCTGTCGGGGGTAATCCCTTTTTTAGCTAGACAGGCACTGGCGAGGATATTGTGTTCTTTGAGTAGTCGTCCACATAGCTCTGTGGGGCTATATGGAGGCAACACTTCTATAAAAAAATAATTGGCCTGCGATGGCATTACCCTTATAAAGGGTATTTTCTTTAAGTTATGTTCAAATTCGTCACGCGTCTCTATGAAATGATTGCATGCCGATATATAGTCCTGACGATATTTAGGGTATATTTGCATGAAAAATTCAGCAAATGAGTTGATATTCCATATGCTTACCCTTTTTTTCATAGAGTGTATGAGGTCTGTATCAGAGCTGCATAGAATGCCAAGTCTCAGTCCCGGGACACCATAACTTTTTGATATGGATTTTATTACTGTCAGATTATGATATCGCTCCAATATTTTATTTGATAGACATGAGTTATGCTCAAATCCGACGCTGAAATCGACAAAACTCTCATCAAGTATCAGTTTAACTCCTTTTGCCAGACACCAGTCAGCCAACGTCAGGAGTCCTGATTTGGAAACGAAATTTCCGCTTGGATTATCCGGATTGATTAACAATATGGTATCTACGGGATGACGGCCGAAATAATCTATTAGGTCGTTCTCATCATATCTGAAATCTTCGTTGCTGGGAATGAAAACCTCCAATCTGTTTTTATCAAACCTATTTGGATATTCTTCAAACGTTGGTCGGATTATCCCTAATTTACCCTCAAGGTCCTCTATTAGGATTTTGATAAGCTCTGCTGCTCCGTTCCCCGGTACTATATATTCGGAGTTTATACCCCAGCACTCAGAAGCGAGAGCCGAGTTTACCGTCATCCCGGCTGGATATTCAGATACAAGAGTTCTGAAATTAGCCTCCATTTCATCAATAATTTTTGATTTTTTGAAGTATGGATTCACAAGGTAGCAGAAATCGAGTAATTCGGGATAAACCCAAAAGCCGCCGTATCGGCTATAGTATTCGTTAAGATTATTCTTATAATCGTTTGTGGGTTGCGTATTATTTGACATATTGAAGCTGTTTATGAAAATTGCAGAGGTGCTTACCGCATAAGTTATAGCCACTTTCGTTTTTATCTTACATAAGCCTCCCTGCGCTCAAAGAATTTATAACCCTCCACCGATTTGATGTCGTGAGCCGGGACTCCTCCAATTAGTCTGTAATTTTCATTGAACTCTTTATCAACTACTGCTCCAGCAGCAATAATGCAGCAATGACCTACTGAACTTCCTTTAAGCATAGTAACGCGTGCGCCTACAAATGAATATTTACCAATATGAATCGCTTCGGCATCCTGTCTACATTCTTTTAAATCAATACTATGGGTCATAAAAATAGAGTCCAGACCAGCTATTTCCGCATAATCATCGACATAAATACCTCCATTACAATCAAAATAATGATTTGACGTTATGCCGACGTTGTCTCCTATGACCAGTTCGCATTTTCGATTTATAATGTGTAAAAAATGCCCATATAACTTTACGGTCGGTGACTCAACTGAAAAGCCTGTTATTCTGTTATTGTTTCCGATTACAGAATTGTCACCAATCTCTAAATTATCGATATCCTTACAGTAATTCAAATGACCGATGTGTGAATTTGTGCCTATTATTACTTTTCTTGCTCTAATCACAGAGAACCCGATAGTGCTTCCGTTTCCGATTTCGAAATTGCAAAATCGCTGAAGAATTCGTTTCCTGATAGACCAAGGAAATATTAATAACAGGATTTGTAATAACATACTATATAATCAAGACAATTTAAGAGTTAGATATATATTACTGTATCCTGCGGCAAATCAGAGAGGCTGGAGGAGGGAGGGATGGATGAAGGGGAGGGCGATGGCGCAGAGGCCTTCGATTTCGACAACCACATGTTTGTTGTTGCGGATGCGTCGGGTGTAGCCTGTGTAGCCGGCGAACGGCCCGGCGGTCACACGGACATGCTGTCCGATATGGAAATCGGTTTTACAATAAATCTCACACTGGGTTTCGGGATCATCGGTTGTTAGCAACCGGAAAAGATTGAATTCCTCTGCCGATATAGGCTGAATATGGTCTGAGCCGGGCAGGCGGTAAATCCAGAATGGCGAAACCGGACGCTCCTCTCCCCTGCTTTCTTTCTCCAGGCGCAAGGCTTCCTCTTCAGAAGCTTCGATCAGCAAAACCCGTGGGATAATGTAATGTCTGGATATCTGTGAGCTATGGTCTGCTTTCCTCATATTCGTGCGAGGAGCATATACTTTCACCCCGATACTTTCGAGAAAAGCCTGAGTGTTGGTCTCGCTTCGGGTCTTTATAGCATACCAATTAGCTGCGGTATCCATTTAAGGGAATCATTTTTGCGGTTGCCGACTGAATATGTTCAAGTTCCTCCCAGTGAGGCTTTTGTCTCAAGGAAGGGGTAATCTTGATTGACCCGGCTTTAAGACACATATGGTCAAATTCCGGTTTCCGTCATCTCCAAATACATGGGCTCAGTCGGCAATCTGTCCTTAACTATAAGCAAATCAAAGAGATAATGTTAATCTCTCATTTGAGAGAGTTAAGGCGACTGCAAAATTACAAACAAAATTCTAAATAATCAAATATTTCGCCACATACAGACGGTAACGCCCATTTCATCCTGTTTTTAATGTTAAAAAATGTATAATATTTCGTGGAACCAATTATTTGTCTTAATTTTATCGAAAATTTACAGAGATAATCAATTCTGAATTTTCTACGCGGCATTTCCTCACATTAATTACGCGTGGCAAGTTAAGATTTTAATTACACACAATGAATAAAATTTTTCAATCGCAGGGTTTCCGCAAAACTTATGGCGCCTTTGGCGCCATAAGGGTAACCCTTATGGGATTTATGCTTAACATCTCATTGGCTACATATTCCCAGTCGGCTGAAGGGCTTGCCGCTCCGGACGAGCTTTCGACATTCAACGAAATGCAATTGCCCGGCAATTCAGTTGCGACGGAAAAATATGCCTCTATGACGGCTTTATGGGAGATGGATATGACAAAAGCCGGAGGCGGCGATGGTATCAACGACCCAAATCAAAACAATCATAACATTTTTGTCATAGATGACATCGTATATGTGTATGTGGAGAAGTATCAGTCTCCCGGCGAAACAATAACCCTTAGACGATTCAACGCGTCCACAGGTGAGGCACTTCCAGATTTGCAATCTGATTTTCCCGGCGATATTGTAAACACGTTCCACCAGCGATATGTTATGTCCGATGATGCCGGTCATATCGCGGTAGTAGGGCTGATGGCGACCACTTCTGACACAAGAATGTCGTTATTTATACATGTATATGACCGTAATTTTGAATACATCACGACCATCAATCCTGAATTTGAGGACACTGAGATTGGTCACCACTTCCAGACCGATTACGAATGGTTGGGAATGAACGGGGATCTGCTGTCGGGCGACTTCCAGTTTTCGATAGGTTGCTGGCATTTCTGGGGAAACACCGCCGGGAATGCCTATTTCCCCTCACGTTGCAAATTGATTTTCTCGAAAGGTGCAACCCTGCCGGAAATTGAAATAACCCGTTATGATTCGGGGAACTATACGTTTGACACCCGCACGTACGCTTCCGCTAATTCTCCCTGGAAAGGGATGTTCTATGTGGCAGAGATTGATGAAACCCATCATATCGCACAAGGATTCGGCACCACTGACAATCCGATGCAACACTCCCCTCTCCTATTATATAAAGACAATGGTGAACTGCATACAGTATCAGCCCAAGGGGAATATCCAATGCTCAATCAAACAAGCGTGTTGTCCAATCCTGACCTGTCATATGCCGACACCCACTGTTTCGGGGCATTCCCTGTGAAGGTCGAGGATGAAACATTCCTTGTTCTGCCTTACAAATATAATTCCTATGACGGCACAATCTTTAAAGTGGCCCATTGGAATGACATTTCAGATTTCTCCTCACTCAAGTCATTATGGCAGTTTCCTGAGCATAAATATCCCTATCCTCCGGCAATATACCAAAACTTGCGTCCGAAAATCATATCTGTTCCGGCTACAGCTGCGACATCCGGTGGTAGCAAAACACCCGCTCAATCCCAAGCAACCACAGTGTATGCTTATATGCCCGGATCGATACTTGGAGTCTACCGTATATCTCTTGCTGATGAACCAATCGCGTCGGGAATAGTCACAGGAATAGATAACGCGTCCCGATTTGATTTCATAGTCCAAGACAAAATATTGGCTGTCTCACATGTCAAAAAGCCAATAGAAATCGAAATATTAACAATGAGCGGAGTGACTGTTTATGCCGGAAAGCTTCTTCCGGAACATACAGAAAATATATCACTTAGACATCTGGATTCCGGCGTCTATGTCTTGATGCTTGATGGCTTTCCTCATAAAATCTACTTGAAATGAGATAGAAAGACGCGGCTTGCAAATTGAAGTGCAACGCCGCGTCTTGGTCATATGGAATGATAAAGGAATAACTTTGGCTGCTAAATTTCGCCACGCATGGCATCCTCAAATGCCGATAATGCTGCTTTCCCGCCTTCTCCCATCGCAATCACAATTTGCTTGTATGGGACAGTGGTGACATCACCGGCTGCATAGACCCCCTTGACTGAGGTGCGGCATCGTTCATCCACGATGATTTCACCTGCCGGGGTCGTCGGTAACAGCTCATTGAAGGGAACACTGTTTGGCTTGAGTCCAATCTGAACGAAGACCCCTTCGACGGGATAAATTATCTCTTCATCCGTCAGACGATTCTTGACCTTCACACCCGAGACGGAAGTGGCATCCCCCAATACCTCCAGAACTTGTGTGGATGTGAGGATTGTGACATTGGTCAGCGATTTTGCTTTTTCTCGCAATACGTCGTCTGCTTTGAGGGTATCCATAAATTCGAAAACATCGACAGACGGACAGATTCCCGCAAGGTCTATGGCGGCTTCGATGCCTGAATTTCCTCCACCGACCACTGCCACCCTCTTCCCTGCGTAAAATGGTCCGTCGCAGTGGGTGCAGAATGCCACACCCTTTCCGATGTGTTCCTCTTCGCCGGGTATATTCAGCTTGCGCCAACCGGCTCCTGTGGCAATGATCAAGGCGCGGGCCGAGAAGATTTCGTTTCCGCAGGAAATAGTCTTCTTCCCATCCTCGATTTTCACAGAATCCACAGAACGGTTTTCGAAAATGTCGATGGGATACGACGATATATGCTGCCTGATGTCCGAGGCAAGTTTTGTGCCGGTTGTCTCAGGCACGGAGGTGATATTCTGTATGCCCGTGGTTTCCCTGACTTGACCGCCGATGGCTTTCGCGACAACCGCCGTATTGAAGCCCTTTCTTGTGGAATAAATGGCGGCGGTCGCGCCCGCAGGACCACCTCCGACTACAATCACATCATATTCCCTCATCACAGGAGTCTCGCCGGCCGACTTTGAGGAGCCATATGCGGATTCAAGCTTGTCAAGCAGATCTCCCAATGTCGAACGGCCGACACTGAGAATATTGTCACCGGCATAGACAGTCGGTACGGATTGTATATTGAGCGACTCAACGAGTTCCGGAACTACAGCCCCGTCGATTACCTCATTTTCAACTCCGGAATTCAACAGGGCAATCACATTCAATGCCTGAGCAACATCCGGACAATTGGTGCACGTAAGCGAGACGAATGTCCGGAGCTTTATGGGACCGTTCAACGCCTCTATCCTGCGGCGAAGGGTGTCGTCTGGAAGATTTTTCCCTTGACCGTCGGCATTCAATATGGCCAGCAAAAGGGTTGAGAATTCATGGCCGTTTGGAATGCCGCAGAAGCTGACACCTGTTGGAACCCCATTTTTGAATATCTCGAACATTGGAACTTTGACATCTGCGACGACTGCCTCCACTGAAAGCTTTGTGGATGTTGAGGCTAAATCTTCCAGAAAGGATTTCATCTCTTCTGCCAAAGATGAATCATCCTTCACCGCCAGACGGAATGAGATGTCTGATTCCAGATTGGCGAATATCCCCTTTAATTGGTTAAGTATCTCTTTGTCTAACATAGTTGTGTGGTTTGCTTGTTATGGAAAATAACCCGGATAATCCAGAGCGTGTAAACGATTGATTATCCGGGTTAATTCATTTATGCCTGAGGGTCGTTTCTCGACGCTTGTTAGCTACGGGGAATTTAAATCTTACCAACAAGGTCGATGTTAGGCTTCAGGGTAGCCAGACCTTGTCTCCATTTGGCGGGACATACCTCGCCGTCATGGCTTGCCACGAACTGCGCGGCCTCTACCCTTCTGAGCAGTTCCTCGGCATTACGGCCGATGCTGTTGTCCTGAATCTCGACGAGTTTGATAATTCCTTCAGGATTGCTGACGAAAGTGCCTCGGTATGCCATGCCGTCCTCTTCAATCATCACGCCGAATGCGCGGCTGAGAAGACCTGTCGGGTCGGCCAGCATGGGATATTGGATTTTCTTGATGCTTTCTGACGTATCGTGCCAAGCTTTGTGTACGAAATGGGAGTCAGTGCTGACAGAGTAGACTTCCACGCCGAGTTTCTTGAAGTCTTCGTATTTTTCGGCCATATCTTCAAGTTCGGTCGGACACACGAAAGTGAAGTCTGCGGGATAGAAAAAGAAGATTGCCCATTTGCCGAGGACATCCTTGTCGGTCACAGTCTTGAATTCCCCGTTATGAAAGGCCTGTACCTTGAATTCGGGAATGTGAGTATTGATAATCGATTCCATGTTGTTGTGTGGTTATGAAATTTTGTTTCACCCATTAAACATATTATATAGGGTAAAAGTTCAGGGTGGGTAGTTAATGCTCCATCCCTCTGTCTTACCCCGCACTTCAAAAAAATCACAACAAAACTAATTTTTTAGTTGCGTAACTAAAAAATTAGTTTTAACTTTGCCATATCAATATCAATCAACGATTATGTCTAATTCTGGAAATAAACCCGGACGCAAGCCGGCCCTTCTGACTGAGAAGGAGATGGCCGTCATGAAAATCCTCTGGACTCATGGCTCTCTGTTTGTGCGTGAGATGCTGGAATTTTATCCCGAACCGAAACCTCATTTCAACACCGTATCCACAACCGTCAGGATTCTTGAAGAGAAAGGACATATCGGCCACGAGGTAATCGGTGCGTCACATCGTTACTACGCCATATCCCGCCAGGAGCAATTCCGTGAACGCTCGTTCCGTGACCTCGTTGCCAACTTCTTCAATAACTCATATAAGTCGGCGGTATCGGCACTGGTCGAGGAGGAGAAAATCTCAGTCGAGGAGTTGCGCCAGATAATAGATATTGTCGAACGCCGTTCAGTCGCAGACAATATCAAAGATTCCAATCTGTAATAATCATTTCAATGGGACAGCTGCTCGCATATTCATTGACATCATCCATATTGCTGGCTTGTATGTATCTCGCCTACAAATGGGTTTTGTCTTCGGAAAATTACCATAAGGTCAACCGTCTTGTGTTGTGGTTGATTTACATTGCCGCGATGGGTTTTCCTTCTCTATGGAGATGGCTTTCGGGAATTCTTTCCGTCAAATCCGTTGATTCCGCAATGGCGATAGACATAAATCTTGAAGCATTTCCCCTGGAATTTGTCGAGGAACAATCTTCCCCCTGGGATGTGTGTCTCTCCATTCTGGTATGGGTTTATATGGCCGGTATGGCGGTTGTCACAATAATGACAGTATTTAATTTCATACGGCTTCATAAGGTCATCCATAACGGAGAGAAGATAAGTATAGATGGCAGGGATGTGATACTGACGGAAGATGAATCGATTGCTCCGTTCAGCTTTTGCCGCACGATAGTGATTCCCCGCAAGGATTTCGAGCAGTATGGCCCGATGATAATGCTCCACGAAAAGAGTCACGTTGAATTCTGCCATTGGCTCGATTTGCTGTTCGCCCAGGCCGTATGCGTGCTCCAGTGGTTCAATCCTGCCGCATGGCTGATGAGGGAGGAGCTCAAGACCATCCACGAGTATCAGGCAGATGACCGGGTCATCTCTTCAGGCGTGAATGTTAAGGAATATCAGATGCTATTAATAAAAAAGGCTGTCGGCGCGAGATTCCCGTCACTTGCCAACAGCCTCAATCACAGTAAACTTAAAAAACGTATCACTATGATGTACAATCAAAAGACATCGCGTCGCAGGGCATTGCGTCCCCTGCTTCTGCTCCCCGCTCTCGGGGCTGCTTTCTGGATTTCACAGCTTCCGGCGGTTGCCTCCGCTTTGTCAGCCGTATCCTCCACGCAGTTGGGTTCCTTGGAATCCATTGACAAAGTTAATGAAAATCCTGCGGACGGACAAATCTCAGTCATTCCTCTGCCGGCAGTCAAGGGACGAGTGAATACCGTCACTGTCTCCACTGTAAGCTCCTCTGCAGCCGGGACAACGGTTGAGATGGCATCCTCCTCTTCTGATTCAGACAAGGAAGACAAAGCAGACGAGACTGCCAGTGCTGTCCAGCAGATGCCTGAATATCCCGGAGGGATGCGGGCGATGATGGATTATATCATCGCAAACATCGAGCGTCCCGAAGGCACCGATGACATCAATGGATGCGTGGTGCTGAAATTCGTGGTCGAGAAAGACGGATCAATCGGCGATGTGCAGGTTATCAGGTCTCTTGACTCCCGTCTTGACGCCGAAGCAATCAGAGTGGTGAAATCCTTCCCGAAATGGACTCCCGGCATGTCCAATGGGAAACCTGTCGCAGTCTGGTATGCGCTTCCGGTCAACTTCCGTACAGTGGGGGATGACACCAAGGCAATCGCTGATGGCTCCACCTCGACCTCTGTTTCAACCTCTGTAAGCACAGATGAGTCCGGGAAGTCCAGCACTTGGTCTGGGGTTTCGGTGAAACAGAATGGTGAGACAATCCATTTCCTGTTAAGTCCGGACGGCATGCCCGACAATGTGGTCTATTATGTCAACGGCGAACGATATGAAGGTGACCTCAAGTCCATCCCGGCCACCGACATCGAATCAATGTCGATAGACAAGTCCAACAAGGCCGAAACCGTCATCCGCATCGAACTAAAAAAGAAATAACATCATACACTAATACCTTAACCGCGTCGCAGCAGTGATTGCAGCGACGCGGTTGTTATTTTCTCAATTTAATAGCGGGGTTAATTTTTTCAGGTCGGTTTCTTTGAGACCGCAGGAGTTGATGGGCAACGGCTGATTCAGGTCGTTGAGGTAGACCGGAGGGGCCGGATGGTAATGAGACGACACCAGAGACAGGGAATCCACTACCAACGGGGAGGAAATCGATGCCAGCTGCATCGCGGTCGGGAAAAGCGATTTCTGGGGAGATATGCGTTTGCGGGAATTATCCTTCAACGCCATGGCCATCTCCGGATTATCCTGGGTCAGCTTGGGTGAAAGCCATACAAGACTTGCCTGATGTATTTGCCAATAAGTCGGGGCCGGCGACGCGTGGAGGAAACGATGCCGCTCGTCGTCAAAGATGTCTTCCCCATGGTCAGACGCATAAATCAGCGCGGCGCGGCAATCTTGCTCCCGCAGAGTCGATATGATTGAATGGAGGATGAAGTCGGTGTAACGTATGGTGTTGTCATACGCGTTTATCAACTGATCCCGATTTGATAGGCTCGCGTCTATCGCCTGGTCCGGAGTGAAGAAAGAGAATGATTCGGTGTATCTGTCGAGATACTTGAAATGCGACCCGTATGTATGGATGACAATCAGCTGCTTGCGGGCAGATGAATCAGACAGCAGACGGCTTAATGGCTGGAGGACCGCTTCATCATAGGGATGGTTTTTGGCCTTCGTGTCTGTCACATATATTGTGGTGTCGGCTTCATTGCCGAAATACTCTGTGAATGAGCGGTTGCGCAGCTGGTTTGAGATGAACGCTGTCGAGAAGCCGGCCTCCTTGAAAGCTGTGATGATACTTTTGTAATGGGCGATGGAATCAAAATTCTCCGCATTAGCGAAGCTTATCAACATCGGCACGCTCTTATGCGTCGTGTTTGACTCCGAGATAGATTTTTTGAAGAATACCAGCCCTTCCTCATTAGAGAGAAGCGGATTGGTCTCGCGCTCATATCCCCCGAGTTGCCAGTTGTCTCCTCGCGCAGTCTCGCCTACGACAAACACATAGACTTCCCTTTCGTCGGGATTCCCGGTGAAACGTGCGTCATAGGTGAACCCGGAAGACAACTCTTCGTGCCGTTCAGTCTCGTCATAACGGTGGCAAGCTTCAATCATATTGGATATTGCATTCAAGGGAAATGTCTCGTGAATGAAGCTGTATCCGCTTGTTGTCATCGCAGCGATAGCCGCCAGTAACCCGCCAACCACAGTTATTATGCCGCCGGTCTGTGCGAGTGTCTTTCTAAATGACTTCTGAAGTTTCGACTTCCTGACAGTGGCATATACTCCCCAGATTATGGCCGGGACATACAGAATAATCACCACCCCCATAGCCAGCATCAGATTCCCAAGCAGTTCGGTCGCTTCCGAAACATTTGTTGTCACCACATTGAGGAACATATCGACGGCGATGACCGACCCTCCGTAGAGATATAGCAATACAATCTGGAATCCCGCGAAAAACATAAAGGGGATTGTCATCAAAGCGGAAATTCCAGTCCGTTTCCACAAGGTCATGATTAACATATACACTCCGTATGGGAGCAATATGTTGACAACCGCGCTGAGCCATGAAACCGGTTCGGTTATGCTCAAGGCGATATTGGGAACAATCAGGACAAGCGGAATCCATATCGCAAGCCATCTTGCGTCCCCGAAGAATTTTCTCAGCGGGTAGATTATGTTGTTTTTTAAAGACACGGGACTGGATTTTACTTTACTCGGTATGTGTGATAGTAATACAGGGGTCAGAACGCCTCGTTGATGCCAAAACTTATGGATTTGGAATGTTTACCGAGACCCACATCTACCCTGACGTTGACTTTGTTTTTGAATTCCCAGCGATAGCCTACTCCATATGACGGCAGAAGAGTGTGCCAACCGATTTGGTTGAATTTCCGGAACACAGTTCCTGCTCCACCCCACACGACGATGCCGTTTCGTCTCCACACATGCTGACGCAGTTCCACGAGAATGTCGGCTTCATTCTTGTCGCGGTATCGTCCCTCGTAATAACCTCTTACGGCATTGCCGTTGTCAAGCGTAGGCAACATGCCCCATGGCGGATTACCATAGGCGGCAGCTCCATGGAGTCTGAATGCCAGAATCCCTGACTGCCACACTTTCCGGTAATACATCGCTGACACTTCGGTCATCGAAAACGGATATTTGTTGCCCATGAATTTGGGGAAGAATTGTTGATGCACTCCGACATAAAACCCCTTGGAGGCGTTTGTCGGCAAATCACGGGTATCGATTGAGAACACAATACCAAGTCCGTAGCAGAAAACCCTCAGCTCCTGCCCTTCCCATAATTCGGGACGCTCTATTTTTGTGGCTTTCTGGTAATTGAAGTTGACTGATGGTCCCAAGAAAATGCTGTGTGGAGCTTTCCAGAGGAACTGCATGGTCATAGCCGACTCCAGAAGGGTGTATTTGCTCTCGTTTTCTTCATTGATGCCGTTCTCGTATCCTATCCCCCAGAATTTCAACGGGAAATGACAAAAGTTCGCATCATATACGATTCTCATCTTGTCGGCGGGAAAAATGTGGTTACCCTTGATGCCGAAATTGTAGAATCCGGTTACGGAGCCTTCGGCGTAGATAGAGATATCGCTTCGGGGGGTAAGGGAGTCGCGTCGCGATTTGTACAGCCCTGAGACAAGTCCGGCGATTTCAAAAGATGTGGCGGCGGAATAGCTCGGACCTCCGATTACAGAAATATCAAATTTCTTCTCAGGTTTTTCGGCGTTGGTCTGACCGAAGTAATCGATTATTTTCTGGACAATGTTCCTTTTATGAGTCTTGTTATCCATCAGTATGGTATCGCCGGGTGCTGTCGTGCATGTGTCGGCAAGCTCCATGACATCATTGTCTGCGAAAGCCGCGCAGGCAGACACACACAATGAGACGCTTGTGACGAATTTTCTCAATGATTTCGTTGAGATCATGCGATGGATAAGTTGACAAATTCGCGGCAAAGTTACTAATTTCGCGAAAAATATACAAACACCTCCCTTCCGGCGTGTGTCGCGGAAAGGGAGGTATTTGTAGCAGAAAGGTCTATAAAACAAATTATTATAGGAGTTTGACCGAACGGCTGATGAATGCCGACAGGTCAGCACCTTTCAACAGACCGTTGCCAAGCAGCGCGAGGTCTACAAGCTGACGGATAACAGGTTGGGTAGCCGCATAGCCAGAAATCAGTTCTGATTGTTCCTTGCGGTCTTTCTCCACTACGCTCATCAGTTCCTGAATCTGCTTCTCCTGTTCAGCAGTGGGTTTGTTGTCCTTGACCTCCTTGTTCACCGCCTCTATCTTCGAATTTGACTCGTTGATAGCGGTAGCGAAGGGAGACAGCTTGCTTTCCAGTGCATCTTTTGCGGCAGCAGTGATTTTGGCTACCACAGGCTGGTCCACATTGACGGTCAGGTTGTAGCTGTCGGGCATCTCTCCGTAGAAGTTCATGCCGGGCTGCATGGCGGCCATCTCCTTCATTCGACGCATATATTCGTTCTGGGTGATGACGATGGGCGCGCCGTTTTCTCCCAATGCCTCGAACGTCACGAAGAACTGGGCCTTCTCTACCTTCGGTAACTGGGAGTTGAACAGGGTGGTCAGCATATCGCGCTGTTCTGCCGAGAGGTCGGCGCTCTTCTTGTCAGCCTTGGGAATAAGGTTTTCAACGACGTCGGAGTCAACCCTGACGAAACGGCTCTTCTCGATTTTCTGTTCGAGCAGCCCTACGAAGTGACTGTCAAGCTGGCCGTCCATCAGCAAAACCGAATAGCCCTTTTCATTGGCGGCCTGGATGTAAGTGTACTGTTCGGTCGGATTGGTGGCGTAGAGGAATACCAATGTGCCATCCTTGTCAGTCTGCGATGCCTCGATGAGGGTCTTGTATTCATCGATGGTGTAATACTTGCCGTCGGTGTCCTTGAGCAGGCAGAATTTCATTGCCGCGTCGCGGAACTTGTCGTCGGTAAGCATACCGTACTCGATGAAGAGGCGGATATCATCCCACTTACCCTCGAAGTCCTTACGGTCTGTCTTGAAGAGGTCTTCAAGGCGTGATGCCACCTTCTTGGTGATGTAGCCGGAGATTTTCTTGACGGCTGAATCGCTCTGGAGGTAGCTGCGGGAGACGTTAAGGGGGATATCGGGTGAATCTATCACTCCCTGGAGAAGCATCATGAACTCAGGCACCACTCCCTCCACGGAATCGGTGACAAATACCTGGTTGCAGTAGAGCTGGATACGGTTCTTTGTGACCTCGAAATTATTGTGGATTTTGGGGAAGAAGAGCACACCGGTCAGGTTGAACGGATAATCCACATTGAGGTGAATCCAGAACAACGGGTCATCCTGGCCGGGATACAGGTCGTGGTAGAAGTCGATGTAATCCTTGTCGGTGAGATCCACCGGTTTCTTCATCCATAGAGGTTCGGTGGAGTTGACCACCTTGTCACGGTCGGTATCAACCATCTTGCCATCTTTCCATTCCTGCTCCTTGCCGGAGATGACGGGGACGGGAAGGAAACGGCAATACTTTTTCAGGAGGGTATCGATGCGGGCCTGCTCAAGGAATTCGGCGTTTTCAGGGTCGATGTGGAGGATGATGTCTGTGCCGCGTTCCTTTTTGTCGGCGGCTTCCATCGTGAACTCAGGAGAGCCGTCGCATTCCCAGCGGACAGCCTCAGCTCCATCCTTGTATGAGAGGGAGACAATCTCAACCTTGTTGGCCACCATGAATGCCGAATAAAATCCGAGTCCGAAATGTCCGATGATGGCGTTGGTGTTGTCCTTGTATTTCGCCAGGAAGTCTTCTGCGCCTGAGAAGGCAATCTGGTTGATGTATTTGTCGATATCTTCGGCGGTCATTCCGATACCGTGGTCTGATACTGTAAGTGTTCCAGCCTCTTTGTCGACCGTCACTTTGACTTTCAGTTCGCCAAGTTCACCCTTGAATTCTCCGAACGAAGAAAGTGTGCGGATTTTCTGGGTGGCGTCCACTGCGTTTGAGACCAATTCTCTCAGGAATATTTCGTGGTCGCTGTAAAGAAATTTCTTGATGACGGGAAAGATGTTCTCGGTTGTTACGCCGATAGTGCCTTTTGTTGTTGCCATTTTGTATGTCGAGTTTTTAGTTTTGTCATTAAGGGCGGAGTGGTTTCTCCCCTCCATAATAACAAACTGCAAAAAAAATGCCAATCGCGAAGATTGGCATTTTTCTATAATAATTGTTAATCGGTGTCAGTGGGCCTGTCAGTCGCGGGGAGTCTCCTCTTCAGCGGGAGCCGTCGTGGAGCCCTCTGTGGCAGTGGTTTCTGCGGGTAACGCTTTTGCCACTGTGGTCAGCACTTTGTCAGTCTCCTTGTCATAATCGACCTTGATGGTGTCGCCGGGCTTAAGCTCGGAGTTGATTATAAGTTCGGCCAACGGGTCTTCAAGGTATTTCTGGATAGAGCGTTTCAGCGGACGCGCGCCATATTGCTGGTCATAGCCCTTGGTGGCGATGAATTCCTTGGCTTCGGGGGAGATGTCGAGGGTGTAGCCCATTATCTCAAGGCGGTTGCGGAATCCACGAAGCTCTATGTCGATGATCTTGAAGATGGCTTCTTTGTCAAGGGAGTCAAACATTACGATGTCATCGATACGGTTGAGGAACTCGGGCGCGAACGCCTTGTTGAGGGCTTTCTGTATCACGGATTCGTTGTGCTCCTTCTCCTTGACCGCGTCGCGGGTGGCGAAACCTACCCCCGCTCCGAAATCCTTGAGCTGGCGGGTGCCGATATTGGAGGTCATTATTATCAAGGTGTTCTTGAAGTCGATATGACGACCGAGGCTGTCGGTCAGACGGCCTTCATCCAATACCTGCAGGAGGAGGTTGAACACATCGGGGTGAGCCTTCTCGATTTCATCCAGAAGCACCACAGAGTAAGGCTTGCGTCTCACCTTCTCGGTCAGCTGGCCTCCCTCCTCGTAGCCGACATATCCCGGAGGCGCGCCGACAAGGCGGCTGACCGTGAATTTCTCCATGTATTCGCTCATGTCGACACGGATAAGGGTGTCTGCGCTGTCAAACAGGTATTCAGCCAGTTTTTTAGCGAGGTGGGTCTTGCCGACACCGGTCGGTCCGAGGAACATAAAGGTTCCTATCGGCTTGTTGGGGTCTTTGAGCCCTACCCTGTTACGCTGGATGGCTTTCACAATCTTGTCAATCGCGCCATCCTGGCCGATGATGTCCCCTTTGAGTTTGGGGGCCATCTCCCGCAGGCGCGAACCTTCGGCCTGGGCTATGCGCTGAACCGGCACACCGGTCATCATAGCTACCACCTCTGCCACTTTCTCTTCGTCGACTGTCACCTTGTCCGCCTCAAGCTGTTTCTCCCAACGTTCGTTGGCTTCTGCGAGCTGCTGTTTGAGGGTCTGTTCCTTGTCACGGAAAGATGCTGCTTTCTCGAAATTCTGTGACTGCGCGGCAGCGAGTTTCGATGCCCCGGCTTCGACGATTTCCTTTTCGAGCTGCTCGATTTCCTGCGGAACCACGATATTGGTTATGTGGGCGCGTGAACCGGCCTCGTCAAGCGCGTCAATGGCCTTGTCGGGGAAATTGCGGTCGGAAATATAACGCTCCGTCAGGCTTACACAAGCCTTTAGCGCGTCATCGGTGAAGTTCACATTATGGTGAGCCTCATATTTGTCCTTGATATTGTTGAGAATCTGGAGGGTCTCTTCGGGAGTGGTTGGCTCGACCATCACTTTCTGGAAACGACGCTCCAGTGCGCCATCCTTCTCGATGTTCTTGCGGTACTCGTCAAGGGTCGTGGCTCCGATGCATTGGATTTCACCGCGTGCGAGAGCCGGTTTGAGCAGGTTGGCCGCATCCATCTGTCCGGCTGAGTTACCCGCTCCGACGATTGTGTGGAGCTCGTCGATGAAGAGTATCACATCGGGATTCTTCGAAAGCTCGTTGAGAATCGCCTTGACGCGTTCCTCAAACTGGCCACGGTATTTTGTGCCGGCCACAAGCGAGGCCATATCAAGCGACACTACCCTCTTGTCGAAGAGGATGCGTGAAACCTTGCGCTGCACGATACGGAGCGCCAGACCCTCCACAATGGCCGACTTGCCGACTCCAGGCTCTCCGATAAGAACCGGATTGTTCTTCTTTCGGCGGCTGAGAATCTGGGCGAGACGCTCGATTTCAACCTCGCGGCCTACCACGGGGTCAAGTCTCCCATCCTCGGCGGCACGGGTCATGTCGTTGCCGAATTTGTCAAGTGTGGGAGTGTCATTGTTCCCGCGTGCTTTGGCGGCCTGACGTGCGCTTCGGTCTTCAGCCGGACGCTGCCTGGGTGTCGGCTCCGAGTTGTGTTCCTCCTCCTCGTCATCATCGTCGTCGGGGAATGCTGCTCCCCCACGCGGTGCGTCAGCCTTGTTCTGGAGCAATGCGAGCAGTGAAGGATAGTCAATCCCGGCCTGACGGAAGGGGACGATGAAGTTCATCCTCTGTACTTCGGGATTATGCAATATGGCAAGCAGCAGATGGATGGAATCGACAGATTCGCTTTTGAGCATACGGGCCTCAAGCACAGACAGCTTTATGAGCCTGTTGCAGAGGTCGCTGGCGGTCACATCCCCACCGATACGGCCTGACGAGGTGTCGAAGAGTGAGTCGTCGAGCTGTTGGCGTAGCTGGTAGACGGAGACATTCCGGGATATTTTCTCCAGAAGGGAAAACACCTTGGAGCCGGTGTCGCCGAGTATCGCCAGAAACATATGTTCCGGGTTGATTATGTCGTTATTGTGGCGCACAGCCTCCTGACGGCTGAGTTCCAGGATGTTTTTCAGTTGTTCGGTGAAGTTGATGTCCATTTATCTCCTTTCTTAATTGAAAATGGATTCTTTGTTTCGTGGATATGTTACTTCTTAACGGCAAAGAGTGTGCCAAATTGTATTCCACTTGGTCGCCCGCGGGCTTAAAAATCCTTAAATGAAACGTGTCGTACTTATCGGAAATGATTTCTGATGCAAATATAACAATTCTTTCGCGAAAAATGACTATCTTTGTAAGTTATTTCGGCGGAGCGGCGCATCCCCCGGAATCTCTCCCTTCTCCCGCGTGACGGGACAAAGCGCTAATTCATACAGCTTTAACATTATTATGCTCGACGAAGACCGCATTATCAAGATTAACATCGAAAACGAAATGAAGTCGGCCTACATCGATTATTCGATGTCGGTCATCGTTTCGCGTGCCCTTCCCGACGTCCGTGACGGACTCAAGCCTGTACACCGCCGTGTGCTTTACGGTATGAACGTTATGGGCAACACTTCAGATAAGGCCCACAAGAAGGCCGCCAACGCTGTCGGAGAGGTAATGGGTAAATATCATCCCCACGGCGACTCCTCAATTTATGGCACAATCGTCCGTATGGCCCAGTGGTGGGCGATGCGCGAATGCCTCGTTGACGGCCATGGCAACTTTGGCTCGATTGACGGCGACGGCCCTGCGGCCATGCGTTATACCGAGGTACGTCTCCAGAAAATCGGAGAGGAGATGCTCCGCGACATTGACAGCGAGACCGTCGATTTCCAGCCGACATATGACAATGCCCGAAAGGAACCGGTGGTGCTCCCCACCCGTATCCCCAACCTCCTGGTCAACGGAGCGTCGGGTATCGCCGTAGGTATGGCCACCAATATGCCGACCCACAATCTCTCCGAGTCAATCAACGCCTGCGTCGCCTACATCGATAATCCAGAAATCTCGATTGCCGACCTCATGAAGGTGATTCCGGCTCCGGATTTCCCTACCGGTGGAACGATTTTCGGAACGAATGGCGTGAAAGAGGCTTATGAGACCGGTCGCGGTCGTATCGTCATCCGTGCCAACGCTGACATCGAGCAGGAGAAGGATCACGAGGTGATTGTCGTCCACGAAATTCCCTATGGTGTCAACAAGGCCGAACTCATTAAATATATAGCCGAACTTGTAACTGAGAAGAAACTCGAAGGAATCGCCGACCTCAATGACGAGAGCGATTACAAGGGGATGCGTATCGTCATCAAGCTCCGTCAGGATGCCAACGCAAATGTTGTCCTGAACAAGCTCTACAAGATGACACCGATGCAGTCCACCTTCTCGGTCAACAATGTGGCGTTGGTTAACGGTCGTCCCCGTCTGCTCAACCTCAAAGAGATTGTCGGCGCGTTTGTCGACCATCGTCACGATGTGGTGATTCGCCGCACTCAGTTCGAGCTTCGGAAGGCGCAGGAACGTGCTCATATCCTCGAAGGACTCATCATCGCGTGTGACAACATAGACGAGGTTATCCGTATAATCCGTCATGCCGAATCCCCCGATGCGGCCCGTCAGACCCTTACCGAACGGTTCGGACTGACCGACCCCCAGACCCAGGCAATCGTCGACATGCGTCTTCGTCAGCTTACCGGCCTGGAGCAGGACAAGCTCCACGCCCAGTACGAAGAATTGAAGCAGCTCATCGCTCGCCTTGAGCTTATCCTCAGCGACGACTCCGTATGCCGCAATGTCATCAAGGATGAGCTGCTTGAAATCCGTGACCGCTTCGGCAACGAACGCCGCACTAAAATCGAATATGCCGCCGGCGATTTCAACGCGGAAGATTTCTATGCCGATGACGAGATGATTATCACCATCTCCCACCTCGGCTATATCAAGCGTACTCCCCTCTCGGAATTCCGCGCCCAGAACAGAGGCGGTGTGGGTTCACGCGGCTCAAACACCCGCGAAGAGGATTTCATCGAGTACATCTACCCTGCGTCGATGCACAACAATCTGCTCTTCTTCACCCAGAAGGGTATGGTCTACAAGATGAAGGTCTACGAGCTTCCCGAAGGAGCCAAGAATACCAAGGGACGTGCCATTCAGAATCTGCTCAATATCGAGCCGGGAGATTCGGTCAACGCATTCATCAAAATCAAGAATCTCGACGATACCGAGTTCACCGCGTCCCACAACCTTGTGTTCGCCACCCGTCTCGGACAAATCAAAAAGACTTCGCTTACCGAGTATGCCCGCATCAACATCAAGGGTAAGAAAGCCATTATCCTCCGCGAAGAGGACAAGCTTATCGGAGTGGAGCTGACCGACGGCAACTGCGAGATACTGATGGCCAACCGCAACGGACGTGCCATCCGCTTCAACGAGTCTACCGTCCGTCAGATGGGACGTGTCACCGGCGGTGTCCGTGGCATGCGTCTCGATGGCGGCGATGATGAAGTGATCGGAATGGTCTGCATGGCTCCCGATGACAACCATACAGTGATGGTCGTTTCAGAAAACGGATATGGCAAACGTTCTGACATCGAAGGCTACCGTATAACAAACCGTGGCGGAAAGGGTGTCAAGACGATGAATGTCACCGAAAAGACCGGCAAACTGGTGGCCATCAAGAGCGTGACCGACGAGAACGACCTGATGATTATCAACCGTTCGGGCATCACTCTCCGTATCCGTGTTGCCGATATCCGTGTGATGGGTCGCGCCACACAGGGTGTCCGCATCATCAACCTCGACAAACGTGGCGACGAGATTGCCTCAGTTTGCTGCGTCGATACAGATCCCGAGGAGGAGGCTCTGGAAGCCATCGAGAATCCGGAAGTTCTTGATGAGCCGGTAGACAATTCTATCGACGACATCGATGAAGATGAGGTGGATGAGAACATTGACGACACCGACGATGTTGTTAACGACGAGGACAACGAAGAATAAATTACCTTATACATATCATAAAACTTTTTCGTCATGAAGAAAATAAGCATCTTAGGTCTTGCCTGTCTTGCAGTGGGTTCCATGTCAGCCCAGATGCAGGTCGTCAAGGATGTGGAGCATCAGCTCAAAGGAGATGTGGCCTCGTATCCGAAGGCTATCGAGACCCTGACACCGGCATTCACCAATCCGGAATCCGCCAATCAGGCCCAGACCTGGTATGTGGCCGGAAAGGGCGCCCTGGATTTTGTCAACAACGCAGCCGCGATGCAGCGCGTTACCGGCGAGCTCAATGCCCCCCAGGCTGCCCAGTTCGTGCTTGACGGTTTCGAGTACCTCCAGAAGGCTCTCCCTCTCGATTCTGTGGCCGATGCCAAAGGTAAGGTCAAGACCAAATACTCCAAAGATATTCTCAAGCAGATTGTCAACAACTATACCCTGACAGCAGATGCCGGCCAGTGGTTCTACAATGATGCCCACGATTACGCCAAGGCTGCCGAGGCATGGACTTTGTTCATCAATCTCCCCAAGGATGAGCGTTTCGCGAAAGCCGGCCTCAAGGCTCAGCCTGATACCATCGTCGGCATGTATGAGTTCTACACCGGTTGCGCCTACTCTCTGGCCAACAATCCCGCGCCTGCCCTTGACAGCTTCCTGGAGGCTATCAAGCTGGGTTATAACAAGAAAGAAGCCTATGACTACGCCATCACTTCCGCGACCCAGATGAAGGACCTCGCCAAGGCGGCTGAAATCGCGCAGGCTGCTTATGAGGTATATCCCGAGAACAGCTACCTCGGCACCATGATCAACAACTACCTCGACAAGAAGGAATATGACAAGGCTTCCGAACTCCTTGAGCCATACATCGCCAAGGATCCCAACAACGGCCAGGTTTATTTCCTGAAGGGTATCATACTTGATCAGCAGAGCAAGTCTGACGAGGCCAAGGCTCTCTACAAGAAAGCTATCGACCTCGATGCCAACAATGCCAACGCTCTCTTCCAGTATGCCTACAAGCTTTGCCAGGAAGCTGATGCCATCGACCAGAACGAGGGCGCGAATGTCTCGCAGGCCGAATATGAGAAGTTCTGTCAGGAACGTACCTTCCCCCTCTACCGTGAGGCCGCAGGTTATCTTGAAAAGGCTTACCAAATCAACGAGAATCTTACTGATTGCCTGACTCTTCTCCGCTCGATTTACTACAAGGTTGGTGACGAAGCCAATCTTGAGCGCGTGAGAGCTATGTAATCTGTCGGGATTTTTCCGTCAACCTTTTTTCAGGGACATCGCCGGGCGCCCGGCGATGTCCCTGAATTTTACCCATTCACATTCCCGTTACTATGGAAATAATGATAAAGAATATGGTGTGCCGCCATTGTATGAGGGCTGTGGAAACCATTTTGAAAAAACTTGGAATTCAGAATGCCGAGGTGATGCTCGGGTCTGTGAGGATTCCGGATGATGAGTTCAAGAAAATTTCCCTTGACGCATTTGACAGCGAACTTGAGGCGGATGGTTTCGAAAGGATTTCAGACCGCAACGCAATGATTGTCGAGAATATCAAGAAGACCATCATACGTCATGTCCGTATCGAACGCGATTGTCCGCTAAATCTCTCAGCCTGTCTTGAGAAGCATATGGACATTACCTATGACACAGCCAGCCGCATTTTCTCCGCCCAGGAGGGCCGGACGATTGAAAAATATTTCATCGCCCAGAAGATTGAGCTTGTGAAGGAATTGATGAGCTACAACCAGATGAGCGTCAGTGAAATCGCAGACCTTACAGGTTACTCCTCCGTCTCGCATCTGTCACGCCAGTTCAAGGAGGTCACCGGCCTGACTCCGTCACAATACCTGCGCCAAGGACAGAACGACCGCACCCCCATAACACAAGTCTGATAATGCTTATCCCCCAGGCTAATAAAGTCGAGGGGGATATTTTTTTACAGAAAAACATACTTGGGCTGTTACACATTGCCTGTCCTCCCGTTATATTGGTGAAATGAAATCCGACATCCTCACATCGACATTCATGCGTTTCCGGGCTTCGCTACGGGGCGTTGCTGCCGGCATTGCCGGTTCTGACAATGCCGAGGATATACTCCACGACGCATTCTGCCGTCTATGGGCGAGACACCATGATGTGAGGAACGAATCTGAGGCGATGAAGCTGAGCTACACGGCTGTCAGAAACAATGCCATAGATTTCTTCCGGGCTAAAAGAGCCCATCCCAATGTCGTGATGGATGATTGTGTGGAATATGACCATATCGATGATTCCGACGCGGAGAGGGAACAACAGGAGACATATGAGGCAGTAGTCAGGCTCAGCCGACAGGTGCTGAATGATACCCAGTATCAGGTTTTCCGTCTCCATGACATCGAAGGAATTGGTTATCCCGAAATCGCCGCCACCCTGGGGATGAGTCAGGAGAATGTCAGGATGACACTCAGCCGCGCCCGGAAGGCAATTCGTGAACTTTACCGTAAAACAAATCATGTCTGAACTTATGAAGACCGGCAACACCACTTTGCCCCGACTGCTGGAGCTGATTGACAGATATTTCGATTGTTCGCTCTCCGATAGCGAGGAATTGCAGCTCAGGAATATGATTGCCCATACCGGCTATCATCATCCTGCCATTGATGAAGCCCGGGCCTTGATGGGATTCAAAAAACCAGCGGTAGCTGTGAAAAGCCGTGATACGCGTAAACTCTGGTGGCCCGCAGCCGGTGTGGCTGCCGCGATTGCCGTGATGGCTACAATAGGGTTTAGTCATTTCCTGTCCCCTCGTCTGGCGGTTGACTCGACCTGCATAGCATACATCAACGGGAAAAAGGTTACGGATGAAGATGCCGTGTTGCGTCAGCTCACCTCAGACATGCGTGAATTCGGCGATTGCGCGGTGGATGTCAGACAGGATATCCAGGCGGAGATTGACGAGGCCTTTCCGATGATTGACAGCTATGAATCTGATTTTATGACTGAAAACTAAACAACCCAATCCATAGGTATTATGAAACGTATCCTATCAATAACCTTGCTGTTGCTGATTACCGCCATCGGAGTTTCGGCCCAGACCGGATTGCAGATAAACCGTATTTTCGGCGGCAAATACGGCAATGACCCATCGGTAACAGAAACTATGATGAGCGGAGAGCAGCGCTTTCTCCGGGCCAACCGACTGTCGAATTTCGCCACATTCAAAGGTGACGCGAAAACATATGCGTCCATAATACAGCCGTTGGTGCTGGCCGACGGCACGAAAGCGATAGGACGTAATGTCCGTTACAAAGATGGTAAGCTGCAATATGCCTTTCTGATGCTGAAACCTCTGACAGTCGATGGTCAGAAACTTAACCGCTATCTATATTACATATATAACACCAAGTCGGCCAATCCGTCAGTAATGGTGATATATTTCGACGGTACGTTATCCCGTATGCAGGCTGAAGAGCTTATAAAGAAATTATCAAAATGACCCATACATCCATCACTCCTATGTTACGCAAGATTCTGATTTCCGCTTCACTTCTCCTCTCTGCCACTCCCCTATTTGCCGCCGGTATATCCGGTGTAGTTGCCGACACGGTGCCTGCCGTGAACGTCATGCCAGCCGACACATTGCTGAATGTCTCCAAAGCATCTACAATCGATATCAACTCTGATGGCTCTTCCACTCAGATCACTGTCAGGAGCCTGGATGACACGGAAGACAACTTCTATTATGACACGCAGGCCAGGAAAAAGACCACCGCGTTTTCTCGTTTTCAGATTCAATGTAATGATATAAGCGATGTGCTGGTGGTTGAGAGCGAGAAGGATGTGAATGTCTCCTATAAGGACGCGGAAGGGAATACGCGCAATTACAATTTCCTGTTTCCAGATCCCGAGAACCGTTCTCAGAAATCATATATCGGGAATCGTTGGAGCGACTTCGCCATCAATCTTTCGGGTGAGCGGCCGGTCAAATGGCAGATAGTCACTATGGGACTTTCGCTCGGATGGGTTACCCCGATCAACGCCTCACCCCATTTTGAACCGTCGATGGGGCGCAGCGTCGAACTCTCCTGGATTATGGTGATGGGTGTGCAGATGACCTACCGTTCATTCTCTATCGCTACCGGTCTGGGCATCGATGCCCGGAATTTTGTCACAAAAGGTGACCGTTTCTTCTCCAAGAATCCTGATGGCAGAATAACCCTTGAGCCATATTCCGAGGAGATGACCAACCGGCGTTCAAGAATCAATGTGTTCTCTCTCGAAATTCCGGTGCTGTGTTCATTGAATTTCGGCCATCATCGTCAATGGGGAGTGACCGCCGGTCCGGTGGTTAATTTCAATACTTCCGCCAATCTCAAGACACAATACAAAATCGGAGACAAATCCTATGAGATCACAACCGGAAAAATCTCACAGCGGCCTGTGACGGTAGATATGCTGTTTGCCATTCATTACAGTGGTGTCGGGATTTATGCCCGCTATTCCCCGATGAATATGCTGAAAAAGTCCACGGGGATGGACTTCGGTGCGTTCTCGACAGGTATCAGTCTTCTGTTCTGACATACACTTCCACAACATAAATCATACCTGAGCCGGGCATAAGCCCGGCTCTTTTCGTGGAGTGTGGAATCGGGAATGATGCAATTTTATCCCGCAATTGTTTAACGCCCGAAAGGGATTTTGTTGCTAACTTTGCATAAAACAATAACGGAATATGGATTTCACTGTATTTTTTTCGTCATTACTTGACATCCTGAATGAGATGTCTCCATATATTCTTCTGGGCTTCCTGATTGCCGGGATTCTCCACGAATTTGTCAAACCTGAGACGATGAGCCGCCATTTGGCCGGAAAAGGGTGGAAACCGGTGGTGAAAGCCGCAATGTTCGGTGTGCCTCTCCCCCTCTGTTCCTGTGGAGTGTTACCGACAGCCGTCGGGTTGCATCGTCAGGGGGCTTCAAAAGGAGCCACGACATCATTCCTGATTGCAACTCCTCAGACAGGTGTAGACAGCATTGCCGCCACATATTCCCTGTTGGGGCTTCCGATGGCCATACTGCGCCCGATTGCCGCGCTTGTCGGTGGCTTTGTCGGTGGCGTGTGGGTGAATGCTTCCGACAACGGAAACGGAGGGGAACCTCAAATCTCCTCATCCGCCTCACAACCTGTCAAGGATATCCATTGTGACGACAGCTGTTGTCATACCGAACCGAAAGGAGCAGGGGCTTCTTTAATATCCCGCCTGGGAGCGGCTGTTAAATATGGTCTGGTTGATATGGTCGCCAGTGTCGGCAAATGGCTTGTGATAGGCCTGATTGTCGCCGCATTGATTACGGTTTATGTGCCTGACCAATTCCTCGTCTCGTTGAGCGACAGGCCATTGCTGGCAATGCTGGCGATGATTGTCATTGCGGTGCCGATGTATGTGTGTGCTACAGGCTCGATACCTATCGCCATGTCATTGGTGCTTAAAGGGCTCAATCCCGGGGCTGCTTTCGTGTTGTTGATGGCCGGTCCTGCTGCGAATTTCGCTTCAATGATGGTTCTTGGCCGTGCTATCGGTAAGAAAGCGACAGCGATATATGTGATGTCGGTCGTGGTCACCGCCCTCTTCTTCGGACTGATGGTCGATTACCTCCTTCCGGCGGAATGGTTCGGTCTGTTGGGCCATAATACCGGAGAGATGGCTCATGCCTGCCACCATTCGTTCGGGTGGTTCGAGACCTCCTGCACCGTGCTATTGCTCTTCCTTCTTGTGTATTCATTCTTTGCCACCAGGCATCATCATAATCACTCACACTCAAAATCAACAGATATGACTGAAATATTCAAAATTGAAGGTATGTCATGCAACCATTGCCGTATGACAGTGGAGAAAGCTATCGCGGCTGTCCCCGGAGTGGAGAATGTCGTTGTCGACCTTTCCGCCGGATCTGCCACTGTCGAAGGCAATTTCGATTCATCCGCCGTGGTCAAGGCTGTGACCGAATCAGGTTTCGACGTGAAATAAACCAAACGCGCCTGCATGATGTTTTACAACTAAGTTGACAAACTTATTGTGTCACATCATGCAGGCTACTTTATATGACCATACGCTTACACCGCTCAAACGCGGGTTTGTGACCGCCCTCCACCTGATGGTGATGGCGGCTTCGGTCATTATGATTGTGTGGATCACCCGCGAGACAATCGACAATGTGTCATTTTTGTCCGCGCCCGGGTATATGAGGTTCCAGTTCTGGGTGTGTCTCCTTTTCCTTTTCGACATAGCTGTGGAGTGGCTGTTTGCCCCGAGGAAATGGAAATATCTGGTGGCCAATATCTTCTTCATCCTTATCAGCATCCCTTGGCTGAATCTTGTGGAGGCGTTGCACCTGCATATGTCTGCCCCGGTGGCTTATCTTATGCGTTTTGTGCCTATGATCAGGGCCGGATATGTGCTGGCTATGATTTCCGGCGCACTCTCGGCCAACAAGGCTCTGAGTATGATGTCAGTCTACATCATATGGGTGATAACCTCGGTGTATTTCGGTTCCCTTGTGTTCTTTGTGGAGGAACATTACATCAATCCGCTTGTGGGTTCATGGTGGGATGCCCTTTGGTGGGCGGCGCTTAACATCACCACCGTCGGTTGTGAGATTTCCCCGATGACTGCGACAGGAAAAGTGCTTGCGATAATCCTGTCGGGAGAAGGTCTTATACTCTTTCCGGTATTCACGGTCTATGTGACAAATGCAGTCATCGGTTCACAGAAAGGGAATGCGTCCGATTCAACGGACAGTACCGCTTCCACTACCCTATCTGACTCCGACGCGGCGACATCTTCCCCGACATCTTCCCAACCTCAAGGTTGAATACAAACCAAAGGTAAGCCATAAATCGCCATAACTATAGTTTTCGCCACTTGCGGGGGATTATATTGCATTTTTTTGCTACATTTGCAGGATAATAGCTATCGTTGCGAATTTATAAACCAATATCACATATTTAGCTTATGGCAATTTCCACTGAATTGAACAAGACAAAAGCCGTTCTCAGTGATAAGAGCTGGGCACGCTGGACAGCATTGGGGCTGCTCGCGTTTGCGATGTTCTGCTCTTACATCTTTATGGACATTTTGTCGCCGATCAAAGACTTGCTGCAGTCTACCCGTGGATGGGACTCTACAGCGTTCGGTACGATGCAAGGTTCGGAGACATTTCTTAATGTCTTTATTTTCTTCCTGATTTTCGCGGGAATCATCCTCGACAAGATGGGTGTGAGATTCACGGCAATCCTCTCCGGAGCTGTGATGCTTGTCGGCGCGACAATCAACTGGTATGCCCTCACGGATGCCTTCCTGGGAAGTTCGCTTGATGTATGGTTCACCAACCATCTCAACTATATCCCGGTGTTTGACGAGCTTGGCATCTCACCATTCTATGAAGGTATGCCCGCGTCGGCCAAGTTCTCGGCAGTCGGATTCATGATTTTCGGTTGCGGAGTGGAAATGGCCGGTATCACAGTGAGCCGAGGAATCGTGAAATGGTTCAAGGGTCGTGAGATGGCCTTGGCTATGGGTTCTGAAATGGCTCTTGCCCGTCTCGGTGTGGCCACATGTATGATTTTCTCCCCGATGTTTGCCGAGCTTGGCGGCCATGTGAGTGTTGCCCGTTCGGTGGCTTTCGGAGTGGTGCTGCTGATGATTGCCCTGATTATGTTCATCGTTTACTTCTTCATGGACAAGAAACTCGACGAGCAGACCCACGCCGAGGAGGAGAAAGATGATCCTTTCAAAATCAGCGACCTTGGCAAAATCCTGACCAGCGCAGGTTTCTGGCTGGTAGCACTCCTTTGTGTGCTTTACTATTCAGCGATTTTCCCCTTCCAGAAGTATGCCGTCAACATGCTTCAGTGCAACCTGACTCTGACCCCTCCCGACGAGACCTCTTTCTGGGCTACTGACACTGTGACTGTCCTCCAGTATGTCATTATGCTGGTGGTTGCCGCGGCGGCCTTTGCAAGCAATTTCTCCAAGAATAAGGTTGTACGTTACTCTACCCTGGCTATAGCGATTGTGGCTCTTGTGGGGTACTGTGTGATGGGTTATATGCGCCAGTCCGCGGCAGCCATCTTCGCGGTTTTCCCCCTTCTTGCCGTCGGCATCACCCCGATTCTCGGCAAGTTTGTCGACTACAAGGGTAAAGCCGCTTCGATGCTCGTGCTTGGCTCGATACTGCTTATCGCCTGCCATCTGACATTCGCGTTCATCCTTCCGATGTTCAAGGGTAACGACCTTGCCGGTGTGTGTGTGGCATATATCACTATTCTCGTGCTTGGAGCGTCTTTCTCACTGGTGCCTGCATCTCTTTGGCCCAGTGTTCCAAAGCTTGTCGACGCCAAAATCATCGGTTCGGCATACGCGTTGATTTTCTGGATTCAGAATATCGGTCTCTGGCTCTTCCCGCTTCTTATCGGAAAGGTGCTTGACAACACCAATCCTCAGATTACCGAGGCTGTGGCCAACGGCACGATGACTCCCGAAACAGCCGCCATCAGCTACAACTACACCTGGCCGTTGGTGATGCTTGCCTTCCTTGGTGTGGCTGCCCTGCTGCTCGGTCTTGTCCTCAAGGTAATCGACCGCAAGAAGGGTCTCGGCCTTGAAGAGCCCAACATCAAGAGCGAGAAAACCGAGATTCTTGAATCAGAGGTTGAAGCTGTCGAGGAATAAAAATTATAAGCAAGCTACATTTTTTAGATATTATTCAATGAAACCGGCCAAAAACTTGGCCGGTTTCATTGCTATTATATAATTATTTTCATAACTTTGCGGGAGAATCTAACCTGAGTAAACGACTCTCTCCTCTATCTTGTCAACCGAAATAAAAATCTTACCATATCTAATAAAAACAATGAGCAAACCTTATGTAGTCGGAATCGACATAGGCGGTACTAACACCGTTTTCGGAATCGTCGATGCCCGTGGCGTTGTAATCGCCAGCTCCTCTATCAAGACCCGTAAACACAATACAATTGAGGCATATCTTGATGAGCTTCACGCAGAGCTTACCAAGCTCCTTGAGGTCAATGACGCCGTAGACAAAATCCATGGTATCGGAATCGGCGCTCCCAATGCCAACTATTATACTGGCACAATTGAAAGCGGAGTTAATCTCCCCTGGCCTACCCCCATACCCCTCGCACAGCTGGTCAGCGAGAAATTCGGTGTGCCCGTGTCAATCACTAATGACGCCAACGCCGCAGCTATCGGTGAGATGACCTACGGATCAGCCCGAGGTCTCAAAGACTTCATTATGATTACCCTCGGTACCGGTGTCGGTTCGGGTATCGTGATTAATGGCCAGCTCGTGTATGGCCATGACGGTTTTGCCGGCGAGTTGGGTCACCTCATCGTGAAACGCAACAATGGCCGTCTTTGCGGTTGTGGCCGCAATGGCTGCCTTGAGACCTATTGCTCTGCTACCGGGGTCGCCCGTACAGCGCGTGAATTCCTTGAGGCTCGCAGTAATGAGCCTTCTCTCCTGCGCAATATGCCTACCGATGAAATCACCTCCAAGGATGTCTATGACGCAGCCATCGCAGGTGACAAACTGGCAAAGGATGTGTTTGAATTCACAGGTGACATCCTCGGTGCGGCTCTCGCTGACTTCACCATCTTTTCAGCTCCGGAAGCCTTCATCCTCTTCGGAGGTCTTGCAAAGAGTGGCGAACTTCTTATGAAGCCTCTGCGCGAGTCTATGGAGAAGAATATGATGCCGATCTGGAAGGGGAAAGTGAAGGTATTGCTTTCTGAGTTGAAGGAGGCTGATGCTGCCGTTCTCGGCGCGAGCGCTCTCGGTTGGGAAGCCAAATTCCAGCCCATCACACCTTCCGCTGTTCCTGTTGCTCCCACTCCTGCGACAGTGCCCACTACCACCACGCCTGCCAAATAAAAAATCGTAATTGACGCGATAAACCATAAAGGAGGCCGGAATCATTCGATTCCGGCCTCCTTTATGGTTTATGGTTTATCTATCAGCCCTTGACGGCTGCGATACCGGGGAGAATCTTGCCTTCGATGGCTTCGAGGAGTGCGCCGCCACCGGTGGAGACGTAGCTGACTTCATCAGCGAGACCGAACTTGTTGACACATGCCACTGAGTCACCGCCGCCTACGAGAGAGAATGCACCGTTGTTGGTGGCCTCCACGATAGCTTCGGCGATAGCGCGTGAACCGGCAGCGAAGTTGTCGAATTCAAATACGCCGGCAGGACCGTTCCAGAGGATGGTCTTGGCACCCTTGATGGCATCGGCGAAGATTTTGCGGGTCTCGGGACCTGCGTCAACACCTTCCCATCCGTCGGGGACATCCATTACAGAGCAGATTTGTGTATTGGCGTCGTTCTTGAAAGCGTCGGCTGCAACGCAGTCCACACCAAGCACGAGGTTGACACCCTTTTCCTGGGCTTTCTTCATGATGTCGCGGGCCAGGTCAAGCTTGTCGTTCTCGCAGAGGGAGTCACCGACTTTGCCACCCTGTGCCTTGGCGAAGGTATAGGTCATCCCACCGCAGAGGATAAGGTTATCAACCTTGTCCATAAGGTTTTCGATGATGCCGATTTTGGTCGACACTTTCGAACCACCCATGATGGCGGTGAAAGGACGCTTGATGTCGCTGAGGATTTTGTCAACGGCGTCAACCTCCTTCTCCATCAGGTAGCCGAGCATCTTGTCTTCGGGCTTGAAGTAGTCGGCGATGACAGCGGTGGAAGCGTGCTTGCGGTGAGCGGTACCGAATGCGTCGTTCACATAAACATCTGCGTAGGAAGCGAGTTTCTTGGAGAATTCTTTCTGCTTCTCCTTCATCTCCTTCTTGGCAGCCTCGTATGCGGGATCTTCCTTGTCGATACCTACGGGCTTGCCTTCCTCTTCGGGATAGAAGCGCAGGTTCTCGAGCAGCAGGACTTCACCGGGCTGCAGGTTTGCGGCTGCCTCGGATGCGTCAGCGCAGTCGGGAGCAAACTTCACGTCGCGGCCGAGAGCCTTGGCCACAGCGTCCTTGATCTGAATCAGGGAGAGTTTGGGGTTTACTTTACCCTTGGGTTTGCCCATATGGGACATTATGATTAGGCTGCCACCGGCCTCAAGGATTTTCTTGAGGGTGGGGAGAGCGCCACGGATACGGGTGTCGTCGGTGATGTTGCCGTTCTCATCCAGAGGCACGTTGAAGTCAACGCGGACAATGGCCTTTTTACCGGCAAAATTGTAATCGTCGAGTTTCATGATTGATGATTTGATATGTTTGGGTTTAAATTTCTCGTTTTTGTTTTCAGCCAACAAATATAGCCTTTTTCGGTGAAGCGGTGAAACCTCGTGCGTTAAATTTTGCTATAAGTGGCAAGAAATCCTTTCATCTCGTCGGCTACTGCCTTGGCGGCTTCTCCGGCAGCTTCGGCGTAGTTCCTCTCGGATGAGGCATAGATTATGGCGCGTGAAGAGTTGACCAGCAGTCCGCAATCGTCGGTCATACCATATCGGCAAACCTCCTCAAGGCTACCACCCTGCGCGCCGACTCCGGGCACAAGCAGGAAATTGTCGGGTGCGACAGCGCGGATATCCTCGAACATCTGGCCGCGAGTGGCCCCGACCACATACATAATTTCGTCGGTGGAACCCCATATCTGTGATTTGCTTATCACATTCTCAAACAGGCGATTGCCATTCTCGTCGCGGATGAGCTGGAAATCCATGCTTCCCTTGTTGGATGTCAGGGCGAGCAGAATCACCCACTTCCCTTCATAACCGAGGAACGGCTTCACGCTATCCTCTCCCATATAAGGAGCAACAGTGATGGCATCGGCCTTGAGGTCGTTGAAGAACGCACGGGCATACATCGCCGATGTATTGCCGATGTCTCCGCGCTTGGCGTCTGCGATGACGAAATGGCGGGGATGGTTCTCGCGGATATACGCGATGGTGTCGGCAAGGGCTTTCCAGCCTTCTGCGCCAAATGCTTCATAAAAAGCGGTATTGGGCTTGTAAGCGACGCAGTAGGGAGCTGTGGCATCGATGATTGCCTTGTTGAATGTCATCAAAGCCTTGTAGGTGTCACCTCCGGCTTCTTCCACGAGCCATTGCGGCATCTTTTTGATGTCGGAATCGAGTCCCACACAGAGGAATGAGCGTTTCTCCTTGATGTGGTCGATGATTTCCTGTCTTGTCATATGATATAATTGTGTATTGGTTTATGCTGTTTGATTAAGCGACCGGCAACGGTCTATTGTCAGAGTTCGGCATCCTTTAGCTTTTCGGCGTTTTCCGCGATAATCAGATGGTCGATGCAATCCTGGATATCGCCATCGATGAATGCCTGGAGGTTGTAGATGGTGTAGTTGATACGATGGTCGGTGATACGTCCCTGCGGGAAATTGTAGGTGCGGATCTTTGCTGAACGGTCACCGGTAGAGACCAGCGTCTTGCGGCGCGAGGCGATATCATCGACATATTTCTGATGTTCGCGGTCATAGATATATGTGCGCAGACGACTCAGGGCACGTTCCTTGTTCTTGGGTTGGTCGCGGGTCTCGGTACATTCGATAAGAATCTCGTCGGTCTGGCCTGTGACCGGATTGCGCCACATATATCGCAGGCGCACCCCGGATTCGACCTTGTTGACGTTCTGGCCACCCGCTCCTCCGCTTCGGAAGGTCTCCCATTTGATTTCACCTTCATTGATTTCCACGTCGAAAGCCTCGGCCTCGGGTAATACGGCGACAGTGGCTGCCGAGGTATGCACGCGCCCCTGGGTTTCCGTGGCAGGCACACGTTGCACACGATGCACCCCGCTTTCATATTTCAGGGTGCCATATACGTTGTCTCCCGTGACTGCGAAGACAATCTCCTTGAAACCGCCCGCGGTACCCTCCGAGAAACTTGTGACGGCAACCTGCCATCCCTTGGATTCGCAATATTTGGAATACATCTTGAAAAGGTCTCCGGCGAAGAGTGCGGCTTCGTCGCCACCGGTGCCGCCACGGATTTCCACGATGGCGTTTTTGCCATCCTCCGGGTCTGCGGGAATAAGCATGATCTTGATTTCCTCTTCAAGCAACGGAAGGGCTGCGTTGGCCTCGTCGAGCTGTTCGCGGGCCATCGAACGCATCTCATCGTCATTCTCGGTCTCGAGTATCTCCTTGGATTCGGCGATATTGTCAATCAGCGACCGGTAACGGCGTGTGGCTGCTGTCAGACGTTCAAGGTCTTTGTATTCCTTATTGAGGCGCACATAGCGCTTCATGTCGGCGATTACAGCCGGGTCGGTTATCAGAGTGGAAACCTCCTCGAAGCGTGATTCTATGCCGTCGAGGCGGTCAAGAAGGGTGTTTTCTGCCATACGGTGATATGGTATCGTGGATTTTTCCGCGAAGTTACGAAAAATCCGTGACTCGCAGGGGTGGAAACCGATGAAAATAGCTAAATTTGCAGATATATAATAAAGATAAATGTCAGACAAAACCAATGGTCGGGCGACCGACATGGACAAAATCAGTGATTTATATATCCGGAGGTTCGGCAATCCTCCCGGGAAAGTCCTCCCGTTGGCGGGAGCCGGTTCCAACCGCAGGTATTACCGGGTGGAAGATGAAACGGGCAAGCCGGTTGCCGCTACATCCGGTGATGATGTTTTGGAGAACCGTGCGTTTATAGACCTTTCCAATCATTTGGGAGGAAAATGCCATCTGCCTGTGCCGGAGGTCTTGGAGGTCTCCGCCGACGGAACCATGTATTTGCAGACATGGGCTGGTGACAGAGACCTGTTCTCCGCCTTGGCCTCTGCTCGAGATTCCGGGAATTACCTTCCTCAAGACCTCAGTCTTCTGGAAGAGTCAATGAGGATTCTTGCCCGTGTTCAGTATTTAGGCGGAAAAGATATGGATTTCAGTAAGTGTTATCCTTGCGAGGAGATGGATGAAAGGCTTGTCCGCTGGGATTTTAATTATTTCAAATATTGTTTTCTGAAACCCTCTGGGCTTGAATTCGATGAGCAGGCGCTCCAGAATGAATTTGACCGGATGGAGGGGCTGTTGCTCCAAGATAAATCCAGTTGTGCGACATTTATGGTGCGCGATTTCCAGAGCCGCAACATAATGGTCGGGGATGACGGTCGCCTTACCGTCATTGATTTCCAGGGAGGTCGCCGTGGCCCCGGAGCCTATGATGTCGCGTCCTTCCTGTGGCAGGCCAAGGCCCATTATCCTGACTGGCTGAAAGAAAGTCTCATCGAGGTCTATGTCAAGGAGATGGCATCACTTGATTACTCTTTCGACCAGGAGAAGTTCCGTTCCAAACTGCCTGTATTCGTCCTGTTCCGCATTCTCCAGACATTAGGAGCGTATGGATTCCGAGGGTGGGTTGAACGCAAACCACATTTCCTTGAATCCGTTCCGGCCGGAGTTGACAATCTGGCTAAAGTTTTTGAGAACTACAGTCTCAGGGAAAGCTTCCCGGTGATTGCTGAACTGACCGTAAGGTTACAACAGCGTTTTGGCCAAGATGCAGTAGAACGACAGCGGGCGAAACATCTCCACCATCTTCTCCCTACGGAGAATCCGCTGACTGTCAGGGTAACAAGTTTCTCTTTCAAAAAAGGGATTCCTGCCGACCCGTCAGGCAATGGAGGTGGATTTGTGTTTGATTGTCGTGCGCCCCACAACCCAGGACGGTATGAGCCATACAAAAAGCTGACCGGACTTGACGGATCCGTCAGGGAGTTTCTGGAAGAGGATGGGGAGATACAGCCGTTCATTGCCGAGTGCGAGCGACTTGTTGACGCGTCGGTGGAGCGTTACCTCCAACGAGGGTTTACTGACCTCGCGGTCAATTTCGGATGTACCGGAGGACAGCACCGTTCGGTATATTCAGCGGATGCAATCGCGAGACATCTCAATGACAAATATGGAGTCAGGGTATTGCTGACCCATCGCGAACAGGGTATTGCAGAGGAATTACCCGCAAAGGAGGTGACAGTGGAATTCGATTCATTTCTGCGCGACCCTCAGAAAACTTATAAAACCGGCGAGTAATGAAAGCGATGATATTTGCCGCCGGACTGGGAACCCGGCTTAAACCATTCACCCTTGAGCATCCTAAGGCTCTTGTGCCGGTCTGTGGCAAACCGATGTTGCAGCGCGTCATTGAGAATGTAGCCGATGCGGGAGTGACCGAAATCGTGGTCAATGTCCACCATTTCGCGGCTCAGATTACCGATTTCCTGCGGGATAACCGTAATTTCGGCCTGGATATAAAAATCAGTGATGAAACGGATTGCCTTCTTGACACGGGCGGAGGACTGCTTAAGGCTCGCGGGTTATTGCTCGCAAGCGGCTCTTATGAACCGATATTGCTTCATAACGTCGACATCCTTACCGACCTTCCTCTTGGTAAGATGCTGGCCAATCATATGGAGAGCGGAGCTGATGTGACATTGCTGTGCAGCCGTCGTCATTCATCCCGCGCCCTGTATTTCGACACCTCCGACAATCGCCTGGCCGGTTGGGAGAATAGAACCACAGGAGAGCTGAAGCCTCAAGGTTTTGCGCCGACCCAGGTGACCGACTCCTCCCCTTTTGATGGCATCCATATTGTCAGTCCTGCGGTTTTCCCTCTCCTGGAGGAGTATGCCGAGGGGGAGGTCAAACCATTCTCAATAGTGCCTTTTTATCTGGCGATGCTCCGTCGGCTTGACATTCGGCGTTATCTGCTCCCTGAGGGTTTCAGATGGTTTGATGTCGGCTCATCTGAGAAGTTGGCGGCTGCGGAAAAAGCAATCTGTGACAATACAAAACAACCATAAATACTGTTAGCTATGACAACAAATGACAATCCCGGGACCTTTCATGAACTGAAAGAGACCTCATATTCAAGCTGGGCGATTCCCGGTTTCGCCATGCTGTTCTTCACCTTCATCCTGATTCCGGTAATAATCGTGGTGATGATGGGGATGTTCGTGGACGATAATCCCGCGCTTGCATTCGGGGTGTCGGTGCCTTTGTTCATCCTCTTTGTCCTCGGATGCATGGGTTATGTGGTGCAGGAACCCAACGAAGCCCGCGTCATGATTTTCTTCGGCAAATATGTGGGCACATTCAACAAGGTCGGATATTATTGGCTGAATCCTTTCATCACCCGTCGCAAGCTCTCCCTGCGTGTGAGGAATATGGATATCGACCCTATTAAGGTTAATGACAAGCAGGGTAATCCCGTGATGATCGGTATGGTATTGGTTTGGAAAATCCGTGACACCTATCGCGCGGTGTTTGATATCGACTCAGCTTCATCTCCTACCGGGACATTTAATATGAGGGCTCTGGAGAGCTTTGTCAGCATCCAGAGTGATGCCGCTTTGCGCGAAGTGACAGGCCGTTTCGCATATGACACCACTGACAATTCTTCCGAAGAGCTGACCCTGCGGAGTGGTGGCGAGGAGATAAACGAGCTTCTTGAACACAAAATCAACGAACGTCTCGGCATTGCAGGAATGGAGGTTGTCGAAGCCCGAATCAACTACCTCGCATATGCTCCCGAAATCGCCGCTGTGATGCTCCGCCGTCAGCAGGCCACCGCCATCATATCCGCCCGTGAGAAAATCGTGGAGGGTGCGGTAAGTATGGTCGAGATGGCTCTTGATAAGATTGAAAAGGACAATGTCGCCGATTTCACTCCCGCGCAGAAAGCCACTATGGTAAGCAACCTGTTGGTTGTGCTTTGTTCAGACGAGCCTGCGACTCCGGTGCTGAACACTTCGGCAAACTAAGAGAATCAGCTACAACACAACGACATATGCCGATGTGGAATCCGTGGCACGGTTGCCATAAAATCAGTGCCGGTTGCCGCCATTGCTATGTATATCGCGAGGATGCCGCTTTCGGGGCATCCTCGCCTACAAATGAGGTGAGGAAGACAGCTTCCTTCGACCTCCCGTTACGTCTCGACCGGAAGAAAAACCTGAAATATTCCGCTGGAACTGAGTTCGCATTGTGTTTCACATCCGATTTCCTGATTGAGGAAGCTGATGTGTGGCGTGATGAGATTTGGGAAATCATCCGACAGCGTAGCGATTGCCGTTTCTTTTTCTTCACAAAGAGGATTGAGCGTCTCGCGGCATGTCTACCTCCCGACTGGGGTGAAGGCTGGGATAATGTCGCTGTCGGTTGCACTGTGGAAAATCAAGACCGCGCGGATATCCGGATGCCGGTTTTCCTGTCGTTGCCTTTGCGACATCGCATCGTGGTTGTCGCCCCTATGCTCGAAAGGATGAATCTCAGGGAGTATCTCAACCCGGAACTGATTGAGGAGGTATCGGTCGGAGGTGAATCAGGTAAATATGCCAGACCCTTGGATTTCGATTGGGTGGTTGACATCCACGCTCAATGCCGCCAGGCAGGAGTGCCGTTTTGCTTTCATCAGACAGGGTCATACCTGATAAAGGATGGACGTAGATTCCACATACCTCGCGAGCTTCAGCATTCCCAGGCCCGGAAAGCGGGTCTCAACACCCGTGACCATGAGGTCATACGATGATTGTTTTTCGGGTGTACTCTTCCGTGTCTCGCCGTTTATTGCTAACTTTGCACCATAATCATTATCAATTAACTGTTCCATAATCTATCCCTCTTCTCCACCAAGACCAGATGACAAAGATTGGATCTGTAATGACCCCCTCCGGCAAGAAAGCCCTGCTACTTGGCAGCGGTGAGCTGGGAAAGGAAGTCGCAATCGAGCTGCAGCGTTATGGCGTTGAAGTTGTCGCCTGCGACAAGTATGCTAACGCCCCCGCAATGCAGGTCGCTCACCGTAGCCGCGTGTTCAATATGCTGGATGGTGAAAAACTGCTTGAGGTTATCAAGGAGGAAAAGCCTGACCATATCATCCCTGAAGTGGAGGCCATTGCCACTCCGGTGTTGATGGAGGTCGAGAAAGAAGGTTACAATGTCACCCCTACTGCCAAAGCTGCCTGGCTGACAATGAACCGAGAAGGTATCCGTCGCCTTGCCGCCGAGGAGCTTGGCATTCCCACTTCCCCTTACCGATTCGCCAATACCCGCGAGGAATTCATCAAGGCGGTGGAGGAAATCGGTATTCCCTGCGTGGTCAAGCCGGTGATGAGTTCATCGGGCCACGGACAGTCCACCATCAAGTCGGAAGCAGACATCGAGGCCGCATGGAAAGAAGCCCAGGAAGGTGGTCGTGCGGGAGCCGGTCGCGTGATTGTGGAGGGCTTCGTGAAATTCGACTATGAAATCACGCTGCTCACCGTAAGGTCTGTCTCCGGGACAACTTTCTGCGAGCCTATCGGACACATCCAGGTAAACGGGGACTATCGTGAATCATGGCAGCCTCAGCCGATGAGCCAGCAGGCTATTGAGGAAGCGCGTGAAATCGCCAAAAAGATTACCGATGCCCTTGGAGGTTATGGTATTTTCGGTGTGGAACTGTTCATCAAGGATGACCATGTGATTTTCAGCGAGGTCTCCCCCCGTCCCCACGACACCGGTATGGTCACAATGATTTCACAGGACATAAGCGAGTTCGGACTCCATGCCCGCGCGTTGCTCGGTCTTCCGGTCAATTCTATCCGCTTCTACGGGCCTTCCTGCTCAAGGGCGGTTGTTGTCGAGGGTGACACGACCGAGATTGAATTCGATAATCTGGAGAATGTCCTGGCTGAACCAGGTGTGCAACTGCGCATATTCGGCAAGCCTGAAATCAAAGGACATCGCCGTATGGGTGTGATTCTCGCGACAGCCGGCACATTGGAAGAGGCTCGAGAGAAAGCTCTTCGCGCTCAGAACGCGTTGAAAATCAACGTTAAATAAAATTACGTGATTTTTTTGACAAAAAAATCACAAAAAAAAATCATATAAGGCACAATAATATTTGCGTGCCCCGCGTTATTAAGGTACTGATTGCACCTAGTTATATCGGAGCGTTTCGCTCCACCCCTTTATCTACAACAAAGGAGATTTAATTTAATCAGGCGTTTTCCGTGAGGAAGGCGCCTGATGCGTTTTTTGTCGGTACCGTTTGGGGGACTTGCAGTTGACCGCTTACCATAATAATCATAATGAAGGAATGATTATAATGAAGGGAATCCGCAAATAAAATCAAGCCGGAGTTGCTCCCTTGGAGTCTCCGGCTTGACCAATCATTGCTTATTGTGTATGGGGCGCAACAGCTGTGCTTTGTCAGCTCAGCGATTGCGTTCGATTGTCTGGGTACGGTCAGGACCAACCGACACGATTGTAATCGGTGTGGCGAGTTCTTTTTCGAGGAATGCGATATATGCTTTGAACGCTTCGGGGAATTGCTCTTCCGAAGTAATGGATGTCATGTCGGTCTTCCAGCCGGGAATGTCGACATAGACAGGTTCCACGCTTCCGGTCTCGATGGAGAAGGGGAAATCCCGAGTCTCCTTGCCATTAACCTTGTAAGCAACGCATGCGCGGATGGTGTCGAATCCGTCAAGCACGTCGCTCTTCATCATAATCAGCTGGGTCACGCCGTTAATCATGATGGCGTAGCGGAGTGCCACAAGGTCAATCCAGCCGCAACGACGTTCGCGGCCTGTCACCGCACCGTATTCATGACCAAGGTCACGGATAGTCTTGCCGGTCTCGTCGAAAAGTTCTGTCGGGAAAGGACCGGAACCTACGCGTGTGCAATAGGCCTTGAATATACCGAACACCTCACCGATTTTGTTGGGAGCGATACCGAGACCTGTACATGCGCCGGCGCATACAGTGTTGGAGGAGGTGACGAAGGGATATGAACCGAAATCCACATCGAGCATTGTGCCCTGCGCTCCTTCGCAAAGAACTTTCTTCCCTTCTGCCAAAAGGTTGTTGACAACAAATTCGGAGTCCACAATCTCGAAACCACGGAGATATTCCACCGCGTCGAGCCAAGCGGCTTCCATCTTGGCGAGAGCTTCACTGTCAGCGGGGCAACCCATATCTGCAAGGCGTCGCAGATGGGCGTCGCGATGAGCCTCATATTTCTCTTTGGCGGTTGCGGGATTCTCGACATCGCCAAGTCGCAGGCCGTTACGGGAAATTTTGTCGGTGTAAGTCGGGCCTATGCCTTTTCCGGTCGTGCCGATTTTGGCCGCGCCCTTGGCTTTTTCACCGGCGGCATCGAGAAGGCGGTGGGTAGGCAGGATAAGATGAGCCTTGCGAGAGAGTTTCAGCACCTTCTTGAGGTTTACTCCGGAGGCTTCGAGAGCTTCGGCTTCCTCACGGAAAAGCACCGGGTCGAGTACGACACCGTTGCCTATCAGATTTGTCTGTCCGGACTGGAAGATTCCTGACGGGATTGAACGGAGTACATATTTCTTGCCATCGAATTCAAGTGTGTGCCCGGCGTTGGGCCCTCCCTGAAAACGGGCGACAGCATCGTAACGGGGGGTCAACACGTCAACCACCTTTCCTTTTCCTTCGTCGCCCCACTGGAGGCCGAGCAAAACGTCAACTTTCATTCTGTCTTTCTTTTAGTTGGCCCGGCGAGAGTCTTTGACCGCGTCGCCACAGGCTCTGTCTATGATTGGTTTTTGTTTGTTTTGATTTTTAGTCGCCGACAGCGTCCGCAGGTGCCGTAGACATACAGCGCACAGCTGTCAGCCTTGAATCCGGCGTATTTACGGCTGCACAAATCCGCAGTCAGCGCTGAATCGCGAACTTCCCGGACACGTCCGCAGACGGTGCATACCAGATGGAGGTGACTCTTGGAGACTCCCGGGAGGGAACGCTCGTATTGAGCCGGTTGGTTGCCAAACTGATGTCGCCTTACCAATCCGGCTTCGAGAAAAAGCTGCATTGTGGCGTACACTGTCGAACGGCTCACATGGTAACCCTCAAGCTCCATGGCCTCGCAGAGGACATCGACGTAAAAGTGTTCCCCGGTCGAGAAAACCCTTTCGAGAAGGGCAAACCGCTCAGGGGTGCGCCTTAGCCCGTGAAGCTTGAGATGCCTCTCAAGTGTTTCCCGGGCTGCGGGTAGTAACTTTTCGTCTTTCATTCGTAAGCCGGAATTTCTGTTCGCGTCCACAAAGTTACGCTTTATCCGCCGAATATGAAAATAAATCTCCGAGATGTTGAGTGGGTCGGATGGTCTTTTTATGTTTTTTGCATAAAGTTGCCCGCAACATCATTTTTCGATTGGTATTGTTGGGGAAATTATGTAAATTTGCATCAATTTACCCCCTTAGAAACAGACTTGAATGGATACATATAACTACTCTCCCAACGGAATCGACTATGATCCCGACCTTCTATATGGCGGTGCGGCCGATTCCGCGCCCCGTCGCAAGCCGACACCGCCCCGCGACAGCGACCGCTCTCCCTCCCGATCCGACACGCGGCGTCAGGCAAGGAGTCCGTATGAAGACACTTCCCGCGAACCGGCTTCCCGCCCGAGGCGCAGAAGCGGATATGACTCTGTAGCCCAGCGTGAGGAGATTTCCGAACGGGACCGTCAGCGGCGTAGCCGAGAGTATGACCGTCGGGAGGAGTCGGCACGCCAGCGGGAAAAAGCCGAAAAGATTCGCCGTGAGGAAATCGCGGCTGAGAAAGCGGCTCAGCGCAGGATACGCGATGCGGAAAGGGCTGCGGAAAAGGCCCGCAAAGCGGCTGACCGGGAAGCGGCCAGAGCCGACCGCAGGCCGTTCTCAGAAACCGGATTCGTGAAATTTTTCAAGGACAAGAGGACTCACGCCTTTTTCGGAGTGGTCTTGATATGCGTTGCGGTCTATCTCCTGGTGGCCGCGTTGTCCTTTATGCGTACCGGCCCTGATGACCAGAGCGCGGTCAGCAGCCTTTCCCTCTCCCAGATGTCGGCATCTCCCGGACAGGTTGAGAACAGCGGCGGACCGGTCGGAGCTGTGGTCGCCCAGATGATATTCGCTCAAGGTCTTGGGTTGGGTTCATTGACCGCCATCATCTATCTGGTGTTGCTCGGTCTGGGATTGATGGGCATAAAGAAATGTAACTTTTGGTCGGTGACTTTCAAGTCGTTGCTTGTCGCCGTGGCTGTCTCGGTGGTGGCCGGGTTCTTTGCCCTTTGGGCCGGCTCGGATTTCCTTTTCGGTGGAGTCCATGGCCAATGGCTCAACCAGCTGCTTGTGGCCAATGTCGACTGGACAGGAGCAGCACTGGTGTCGGTGGTTCTTGTGGCCGCAGTCATTTACTTGTATCTGAACGATTTCATAACACTTTATAACCGCTATAAGGCTCTCCAGAAGGCCCGTCGCGAGAAAGCAGAGCAAATCCGTCTTGAACGGGAGGAGGCTCAGGCCAAAGTGATGGCAGCCATGAAGGAGGATGAGGATTTCCGTGAAACTGAAAATATGACCGGAGAATCTGCCGAGCCAGCGGATTCCGACTCCCATGATGAGCGGCGCGAAGCTGTTTCAGCCGGATTTGGTGAATATGTCGATGACACCAATGATGAGTATGCTCTCGGGGATGGGGAGAACATCCAAATCCTACCCGAGGAGAATCAGGATGTAGAGAGCCTATCCGGCATCCATAATTCGGCTGAAGAGGAAAAAGAGTCTCAACCTTCCTATGAGGCGCACGCTGAAGTGACTACGCCGGTTGCCGAGGCCTTGGCGGTACTGCCTCGTGAGATGGCTCCGGCTGTGACCGACAACGATTCCGAGACCGATGCGCCCGTTGCTTCAGTGGAGACAACCCCGGAAGCAAAACCTGAAGATGAAGAGAACGCAGGCCCCTCCTTCGATGTGGTCGCAAACACGATTGAATCGGCTGATCCGTCCCGTGTCGGAGCTGACACCCTCTATGACCCTACCGCCGAATTGTCTCACTACAAGCGTCCCGGAATTGACCTTCTCAATGAAGTCAAGCAGTCGGGCGAGAATTACGACATCCTTGAACAGGAAGCCAACAAGGAGCGTATCATCAGGGCTTTGGGTCAGTTTGACATCCAGATTTCCAAGATAGAAGCCACGGTAGGCCCTACTGTAACATTGTATGAGATTGTGCCTGCCGAAGGCACTCGAATCGCCAAAATAAAACGTCTGGAAGATGATATCGCGATGACCCTTTCCGCAAAAGGAATCCGAATCATCGCCCCTATCCCCGGCAAGGGTACTATCGGTATAGAAGTCCCCAACCATGACGCACAGACAGTCTCCATCCATTCCATCCTCTCCTCGAAAGCTTTCCAGGAGACGGAGTATGAGCTGCCGATGGCGATGGGTGCCACAATCTCGAACGATGTTTATATCGCCGACCTGGCTGCAATGCCCCATATCCTTGTGGCGGGTGCTACCGGTCAGGGTAAGTCGGTAGGTTTGAATACCATCATCGCCTCTTTGCTCTACAAAAAGCATCCGGCGGAATTGAAATTTGTCCTGATTGACCCCAAACGAGTGGAGTTCAGCCTTTACAACGCCCTTGAACGCCACTTCCTGGCGAAGCTCCCCGATGAGGAAGAGGCCATCGTGACGAATATGGATAATGTGGTCAAGACGCTCAATTCTCTCTGTGTCGAGATGGAGCGTCGTTACGACCTGCTGAAAGATGCCCATGTGGTCAAAATCACCAAATACAACGAGCTTTTCATCCAGAAAAAGCTCAATCCTGAAAAGGGCCACAGGTATCTTCCCTACATAGTCATCATAGTCGATGAGTTCGCCGACCTGATAATGGTGGCCGGGAAGCAGGTGGAAACCCCGATTGCCCGAATCGCCCAGATGGCGCGTGCGGTCGGTATGCATATGATTATCGCGACCCAGCGACCCTCGACCAATGTCATAACCGGCCTTATCAAGGCGAACTTCCCCGGACGAGTGGCGTTCAGGGTTTCCCAGATGGTTGACTCCAAGACCATTCTTGACCGCCCGGGAGCAAACCAGTTGATAGGCCGGGGAGATATGCTGTTCTCCCACAACGGCTCGATAGACCGTGTGCAGTGCGCGTATATCGACACCAAGGAGGTGCATCGTATCTGTGATTTCATAGACCAGCAGGCCGGTTACGAACATGCGTATTATCTGCCTGAACCGATGATGGATGAGAGCGAGGGGCCTATCGGAGCCGGTTCCGGCAGTCTTGCGGACAGAGACCCCCTGTTTGAGGAGGCCGCGCAGATTATAGTGCAGACCGGTGTGGCTTCAACTTCTTCGCTCCAGCGACGTTATTCTATTGGATATAATCGTGCGGGTAAGATAATGGACCAGCTCGAAGCCGCCGGAATCGTAGGCCCCGCTACCGGAGGCAAGGCGCGAAGCGTGCTGATTGATGCCATGCAGCTTGGGAGCGTCATAAAACTGCGTGACGACGATTAATATTCCGTTTTGACAGGGACTTCAAATTTATGAGTAAAAGATTGACAAATATCCGAATCCTCTGGATGGTGATACTGACTGCTCTGATATCTTTTCAGGGATTGTCGGCAGCCCAGCCTTCCGCCCAGTCGTCGCTCGACAAGATGGTGGCCGCGATGAAGCGTCATCCATCCATGGATATAGTTTTCACGGTATGGAACAATGGTAACTCCTCGACAGGCTCAATGATTGTCTCCGGGAAGAATTTCCATCTTTCCACACCTGAGATGAAAGTCTGGTATGACGGAAAGACCCAATGGAGTTATGCGCCGTCCGCAGGTGAAGTCAATGTCACCACACCGACGGCTGACGAACTGACACAGACTAATCCCCTCTCGATTCTCGCGAGTCTCGGTAAGAACTTCACCTGCCGCAGGCTGAAAGCTCCCGCAGGGAAGGAACGGATTGAACTCATCCCGAAGAAAAAGACATCTGATTTCGCTTCGGCAATCGTCACATTGACCGCATCGACATCCCTGCCAGCGGAGATTGTCGTGAAGGATGCCAAAGGGAAATCAACAATAGTGAAGATTTCCAAAATCACCGGCACCAAGGCCAAGCCTGCGAGCCAGTTCAAGTTTAATCCGGCGGCTTATCCCGGCGTCGAGATTGTAGACTTGAGATGAGGAATCGGATGATACAGCTTATTGAAAAAAACAGTATGACTTATGAGTGAAATGATATCAAATTGCGTAATCATAGGTGGAGGCCCCGCAGGATATACTGCCGCCGTCTATGCCTCCCGGGCCAACCTCTCCCCTATTCTGTTTGAAGGAATGCAACCTGGAGGACAGCTGACCACTACCACGGAAGTCGAGAATTTCCCTGGCTTCCCAGGAGGAATCCAAGGGTCCGAGCTTGTGGCGGAAATGAGGAAACAGGCGGAGAAATTCGGGGCGCAGATTATCACCGAAACCATTACATCGGTGGATTTCTCTCACCGACCGTTCAGTCTCACCCTCGCCGACGGCCGTGAGGTCAAAGCTCAGACCGTTATAATCGCCACCGGTGCGTCGGCCCGTTATCTCGGCATCCCTGATGAACAGAAATATCTCGGTCTCGGGGTCTCGGCTTGCGCCACCTGCGATGGGTTCTTCTATCGTAAAAAGAGAGTCGCGGTGGTAGGGGGCGGAGATACCGCATGTGAGGAAGCTCTGTATCTCTCCGGTCTGGCATCCAAAGTTTACCTTATTGTAAGAAAGAATTTCCTAAGAGCCTCCCAGGTGATGCAAAATCGTCTGAAGGAACGCGAAAATATTGAGATTCTTTTCAACTGTAACACAGTCGGGCTGTTTGGCGACGAGGTGCTGGAAGGAGCGCATATTGTCGAAAACAAAGGTCTGGAGAATGAACGCCATTTTGACATCGATATTGACGGGTTCTTCCTGGCCATCGGTCATACACCTAACACCACCCTTTTCCGTGACCAGCTTGAACTGAATCCTGAGGGTTATATCACTGTGGATTCCCCCACCACACGCACTTCTGTCGAAGGGGTGTTTGCCGCAGGCGATGTGGCAGACCCGATATATCAGCAGGCCATCAATGCCGCCGGTTCGGGCTGCAGGGCCGCCCTCGATGCCGAGCGGTTCCTGACAAACCTATGATACCGGAATCATAGATTCATATAATACCGAATCCCCATATTATATCTCCCATTATGCCGCAAGTTTAAGTCGCGTAATGGGAGATATTGCGTTTGTTGCCATATTTTCTACATTTTTATTTTGATTTCCATTAAAATATTTGTTTCTAACATAAAATAATGGTAACTTCGCCATTGAGATGGATTCCGGTCAGAATCTGTTGGCTGAAATCCTTCTTGACGTGAAATGTAATATTACTATAAGTCATGGAGATCGATATGCCAAATCTGGATTCCTCCATTTTCAAGATCAACCTTCCGACGGGTAAACCCGCAGTGGGTTCATTGCTTGTCGCGGAGCCGTTTCTGCGTGAGGAATATTTCAATCACGGGGTCATATCGCTTGTCGAATATGAGCGAGGTAAATCTGCTATGGGGCTTGTGCTGAACAAGGCCACCGGCTACACCCTTGGGGAAGCAATCGAAGGGATACAGGATGAGGTGGATATCCCTATTTATTGCGGAGGGCCATTGTCTTGTGACCGGTTGTTTTATCTCCATTCGCTCGGGAATGAATTCCGTGGCGCGAGAAAGATAGCGGATGACCTGTATATTGGCGGGGATTTCAAGCAGGTGAAAAATTATGTCAACATGGGGCTTGAGACTGAGGGGAAGATGAGATTTTTTGTCGGGTACAGTGGCTGGGATCCCATGCAGCTTGAGGATGAAATCACGAAGCATGTATGGGCTGTCGCACCCAAGCCGGCCAATAGCGAGATTTTCCGCGAGGATGGAGATTCATTCTGGTACAGGATAGTCAAGCTGCTTGGCAAACCATACCGTAACTGGTTGTATCATCCGGTAAATCCCCAATACAACTGATATGATGGCGTGGACTGGTTTCCACGCCATTTATATTGCCCCATGTCCCGTCAAACATAATTGTCATAATTATTACGGCTGGGGGTGAATGGAATTCGGATAAAAAACAGTAACTTTGTGGAAAACTAATCACGATAAATCACATAACGAATCTAACCCACATACACAGACATGTTATCAAAAGAAGACATTGCCCTGCTGGATCGCAGAGGTGTCTCCGAAGAGACACTGCTACAGCAAGTCGAACGTTTCAAGACAGGTTTCCCTTACCTCAAAATATATGATTCCGCCCGTCCCGGTGAAGGAATCACGGTGTTGACCCCTCAGGAGGAGAAAGATGCCGTGGCCAGATGGGACAAATATCTCGCGGACGGCGGAGATGTATGCAAATTCGTGCCTGCATCAGGTGCCGCCTCCCGTATGTTCAAGGCTCTGTTTGGCTTCGTGGATGGCGCGGAGGATAAGGCTCCTGCCGGATCGGATGTCGACCTGTTGCTGAAGGATATCCACAAAGTGGCTTTCTTCGGACAGCTTGACGCCCAGTTGCGAAAGACTCACGATGGGAAAGGCGTGGATGAGCTTCTGGCTGAAGGCAAGCAGAAAGAGGTTATAAAAGGAATCATCGGTCAGGACGGACTCAACTACGGCAATCTCCCCAAAGGATTGCTCACATTTCATAAATCAGAGAACGGCACCAGGACTCCAGTCGAGGAGCAGCTTGTCGAAGGTGCGCAGTCGGCAAGACAGGCTGACGGCTCAGTCAATCTCCACCTCACGGTCTCCCCTGCCCATCGTGAAGCGTTTGCCAAGAAACTGTCAGAGGCTGTCCCTGCCATTGAGCAGCGTATGGGAGTGAAAATAAATGTCACGATGTCAGAACAGAAAGCGTCGACCGATACCGTGGCTGTCAATGAAGACAACACTCTGTTCAGGGAGAACGGCGAACTGGTATTCCGTCCCGGTGGTCACGGCGCATTGATTCAGAACCTGAATGATCTCGATGCGACGGTGGTGTTCATCAAGAATATCGACAATGTCGTGCCTGATTCTATCAGGGAGTCCACCCTCCTCTACAAGAAAATCATAGCTGGTTATCTCATAGAGCTTCACGACAAGACCAGCGGTTATATCCGTCTGATTGACAGCCGCAAGTATTCCGAAGCAAATCTGGAGGAGATTGTCGAATTCTTGCGTGAACGCTTCTCGTTTGATGCCCCGGAACTGTCTACCCTCAAGGGTGAAGACCTCTCCACATATCTCCGCGCTAAACTTGACCGCCCGATGAGGGTGTGTGGTATGGTGCGCAATGAGGGAGAACCTGGCGGAGGCCCCTACATCACCTACAATGCCGACGGTTCACGGTCGCTCCAGATTCTGGAAAGCACCCAGATTGATTTGTCAAAGGAGGAGAACCGAGAGATGATGGCCAAGGCCACTCACTTTAATCCGGTTGACTTGGTCTGCTATGTCAAGGACAATGAAGGCCGGAAGTATGACCTTCCCGCCCATGTGGATCCTGAGACCGGTTTCATATCCTCTAAATCGCTTCATGGCCGCAGCCTGAAGGCTCTTGAACTTCCGGGGTTGTGGAATGGCGCGATGAGCGACTGGAACACAGCTTTCGTCGAAGTTCCTGTCTCGACATTCAATCCCGTCAAGACAGTCAATGACCTTCTCCGTCCTCAGCATCAGGGCTAATTCAGATATATTGACATAAAAAGATTCCGTCCGCGTCTTTAGAATTGCGGACGGAATCTTTTTTATTGTGCGGAGGGTCTGAGGTCAATCGATATCCGACGAGTCGGAGGAATGACGTATAAACCTTGCAAGTCCGTAGACATATCTCCTGAATCCGGGACGGTAGCATACCAATCGGCTAAACCATTCGATGTGGGGGTTGATGACTTTCACGGCGAATCCTACATACACCATCGCGAAAAGAGTCGCGAGGCCTACCACATTCCATAACCAATGACCGAAAAAGAGGAAGCTCAGTGCGACGGCAGCGATGACAAGTGTGCTGTCGACATAGATTTTGGCTTTTGGGAACGGCAATTTGCTCACACGGCTGATGGCGACAGTGATACCCTCACCGGGCATTGTGACCGAACCACATCGTATCTCAAAGGCGATACCCAGCGCGAGGATTGTGCAGCCGGCCAATTGGGCCACGATTTGTGTCCAGATTGATGAGTAGTCAAAAACGGACGTCACCGCCATGTTCAGGTCAAGCAGGTAGCCAAAGAAGAAACCGATTATGAGCTGGAATAGCTGCACAAGCTCGAACTGTTTCCGGAGGACAAGTATCTGCAACACCACAAGGAGCGCGTTCATCAGGTAAGTGTATTCCCCGATTGTCAGTGCGGGGACCATCCCGGCCTCACCGGCTTGGGACATAACGAAGGGAATCGTCGAAATCACACTGCAACCGAGGTTGGATCTTACACACAAGGCGACTCCGAAAGTCATTACAAACAAAGAAAGAACCAGCAGTATATGCTGCCAAATGAAAGAAATCGCTTTCTCTTTCCGAGAATCAGATTTTATGACTGTTTCCATTCACAAATTTTTATCATACAAATTTACGAAAAATCCGTGAATGTCTGGCTCTTTATGATTGGCGTCGGCCTGAGCGATTATTTGCGTTTACCACCTCCGAGATGTCCTTCTCCTTGGTTTGCAAGAGGTTTGGCATCTTCGGTCAGCTTGAGCTCGACACCGTTTGACAACTCGATTTCGTAGCCGCCACGTTTACGGGAAATCTCTATTATCGACTGGCCGGGATATTGGGTTTTTACATATTTTGATATGGCAGCAGGTATGATGGCAGCAGGAACGGCAGAGCTATGGGATGCTTTCACCTCCTTCCAGGTGCCGTCCTCGCGGAATTCCATCTCAGCTCCGCTCGAAAGATCCACGTCATATTCCACGCCACGGTAACCGTTATCCTTTTCTGCCTTCCTTATTTTCTCGCCCGGGAAATATTTGGTGATGAAACTCTTCACCTCTTTGGGAAGCCGGTTCTGGTCGATGGGTGTGCCGGCCGTCAGCGAGCCGAACATCGCGGCCGCTGCAAAAGATAATACAAGAAGTGATTTCTTCATTGTCGTCTGATTTTGTTGTTATGTATGTTGTTGAATGTCTCACTGTATTTTCGTCCGACAGGAATCGGGCTTTTATGACCGGAGAGATAAATCTGTCTGTTGGAGAAGCGTTCAATGGCATCGAGGGAAACGATGTAGGAACGGTGAACGCGCAGGAAACGCTCGGCAGGAAGCATCTCCTCCATTTCTTTCATCGTTATCTGTGAGATGACCATGGGCAATCCCGTCCGGAAGACCTTGACATAGTTGTCCATCGCCTCAATGAACAGCATATCGTCGAGATTCACGACGACATTCTTATGCGCGGATTTAAGGGTGATTGTGGCACGCCTGTCAGTCGGTGAGACTTTGCGGACTTCAAGCCATCTCCGTGCCTTTTCCAACGCCCTTTCAAAGCGGGGAAAGAAAATCGGTTTATGAAGGAAATCCACGGCATCCACCTCGAAACCGTCAAGGGCATACTGGGCGTAGGCGGTGGTGAACACCAGACAAGTATTTTCCGGCAACTGTCTGGCCAGATCCAGTCCGTTGTGGGAATTCATCTCGATATCGAGGAAGACGATGTCGGGATGTGTGTCGTTGATATACTCCAGCCCCGCGACAGGAGACGTGAAACATTTCAACTCAACATCCCCGATGCGTCCGCAGTATTCATTCAGAATGCTCAACGCAATAGGTTCGTCATCTATCGCTACACAGTGTATCATCGCTCAAATCAATCATAAGTTTGACATTGAATGTGTCGTCACGGGTGTATATGTCAAGGGAATGGCGCGAGGGATAGAGCAGTTCGAGCCGTCGCCGACAATTGTCGATACCCATATGCTCGCCAATCCGTTTGACAGGAAACACGCGATTGCGTGTCGTGAACAGAATCTTTCTGTCACGTTCCATCAAGGCAATGGATATTTCCCCCGGCTCAATTGAGGAGACTCCATGTTTGAAACAGTTCTCCACAAATGTTATCAACAGCATAGGGGGGATGGAGATGTCTTGTGTCTCGACATTCATATTGAGTTTGACAGAAGTCATCTCGTTTAGACGGAGAGACTGTAATCCGACATACTGGCGGATATAGTCCATCTCCTCGGAAAGCGGTATCAGGTCACGTTGGGAGGACTGATAGACATACCGCATCATGGAGATGAAACGCTCAAGCGACAGCAACGCGTTGTCGCTTTTGGTCAGGAACAACCCGTAGAGGGAGTTAAGGGTGTTGAACATGAAATGAGGCTTTATCTGAGCCTTGTACAATTGTATTTCAGCCTTGTCTCTCTCCGCTTCCATCTCTTTACGGTGTATCCGCTGGATGTCAGCCTGTGTAAGCATCCCGACAGCGAAACTGAACGCTTCCACAATCATGCACAGGGACCATACAGCCTGCTGGTATTGCTGTATCATAGGAAAAACCCTGACGATACCGGCATCGTGAATGTTCGGCTTGGGGGTGTATAGACGCACACATGAAAAAGCTGCGGTTATCATCACAGACACCACAATCAATACAACTCCCATGACTTTCATCGCTTTGTTGCCATAAAGGAAGGGAACTGTCGCCACCCTGTTAAGCATATACAGAAAATACAGCATATACGGGATGAATGTGGAATGCAGCGTGAAGTATTGACATGGGTGACTGGCATGCTCCACAAGGGCCTTTCGATATCCCGGAAGTCCCGAATTTCATTCCGAGGCGGCTCAAGCCGTATCTGTTCATAATATTTGTCTTGATTGTCCAGTTTTCGGGAGGTGTATATCTCGCGGCTGCTTCCGATATGGTGGGCACCACCGGATTGATGCAGGAAGACATCCTTATGGCAGGATATGCGTCGCTTGTCGGCCTGGCAATCAATTTCGCCGTGATGTTCCGCATCAAGTTCAGGTTTTCCACAAGGTCGCAGCTTCTTGTCTCGGCGGCGGTGTTGATAGCCGCCAACATCATATGCGCACATACCTCCAGCGTGCCGGTTCTGGTGGTCACCTGCTTCATTGCGGGCTGGTTCAGAATGCAAGCCACCTTCGCGTGCAACTCGACCATTCAGCTGTGGCTGACACCGGTGCACGACATGGCGATTTTCTTCTGCTATGTCTATATCGTGGTTGACAGCGTGATTCAATTGAGCGGCATCGCGACAGTCTATACCGCCTTCCATCTTGAATGGGAGTATATGCACTGGATTATGACCGGACTGCTCGCGTTGCTGATGGTTATGGTGATGATTCTTGTCAGGCCGGCAAGAGGACCGATGTTCATCCCCCTGCTTGGAATCGATTGGATTGGCGCGGCGTTATGGTCGGTATTCATGTTGTCATTCACATTCGTATGTGTCTACGGCGATTTCTATGACTGGTGGGACGCTATTGAGATTCGTATCGCTTCCGCAATCGGATTGGCCTGCCTGCTGCTGAACCTGTGGCGCGCCACATTCCTCCATCACCCATACATCTCTTTCCAGGCGATGAAAAACAGGAATGTAATCCGAGCGACGGGCATTTATCTCGTGTTTTTTACGGTGATGGCCACCGAACATGTGTTTGAACATAGTTATGCCGCTCATATCCTGGGGTTCGACGAGACCAATATGGTGGATCTCAACTGGTATGTCTTCGCAGGCATCATGGCGGGATGCGTGTTTACTTATCTCACCTTCGCTTTAAGGAAATGGCGATACAAGACCATGACTGCCATAGGCTTCTCCCTGGCCGCGCTGTATCTGGCCTATTTCTATTTCCTCATTGACTACAATGTCGAGAAGGAGATGTTGTTTATCCCACTGTTTGTCAGAGGGGCTGCATCCGTCATCATCTCGATAGTCTTCCTCACATCAATCGTGCAGAGCGGTTTACCATTCCAGGTCTTTCCTCAGGCATTGACAATAAACGGGTTTACTGGGGCCGTGATGAGCGCAACCCTGTGTCCCGCAATTGTCGGGGAATTCCTGCAGCATACTATGGCAAAAAATGTGGCATTGATTGGGGACACGCTTGTCAATACCAACCGGCTTGCTGTCTCGATGCCATTGCCTGAGTTGTACGGTATAGTGCAGACCCAGGCACTTGTGGTGTCAATGAAGGAGATTTACGGATGGCTGCTGATTGTGTCGCTCATCGCCGTGCTTGTCATCGGGGTCAGCTACGGGCCGGTGCGCCCCTTCGCCATATTCCCTAAATGGAGCACTGTCCGCAGGGTTATGCGCCACGTTGTCCGCACTCTTCCCGGCAGAGCTTAATCCTGCCTCTCAAATACACAGTTGCCCCGTATCTGACCCAAAGCCGGATACGGGGCAACTGTTTTTGTTGAGGTGGTTACGAATCAGTGTTCGGATTCCTCGTCGTCGGTGTCTATAAAGGGCAATGACAGACGTTCGGCCTGGGCGATACGGCGGTTTCGCCAACATTTGCGGCAGACGGCGATATACCGGTCGTCTCCACCGATTTCCACCTGCTGGCCTTCCGTGATGATGTCGCCGTTGGAATCTATACGGGCATTGACGATGGTCTTATGTCCGCATGTGCAGGTCGACTTTATCTCATCGATGGTGTCGGCGATTTCAAACAGACGTTTCGAGCCTTCAAAGAGATGGGTCTTGAAGTCAGTACGCAATCCGTAGCAAATCACATTTGAGCCGAAATCGTCGACAATCATCGACAGCTGGTCAATCTGACGGGCGCTCAGGAACTGGGCCTCGTCAACCAGGAACCAGTCGACCACCTCCCCTATTTCCTTGAAATATTTCTTGGCGAAAGCGTAGAGGTCTGTCTCGGGGTATATCCATTGACAACGGCGTTCGATGCCGATTCTGGAACGGATGACGCTCTCCCCTTCGCGGGTGTCGATGGCCGGCTTCATACAGAGATAACGCATTTTGCGCTCCTCGAAATTGTAGGCCGTGGTGAGAAGCATGGCGGTTTTGGCGGAACCCATTGTGCCATAGCGGAAATACAGTTTACCCTTGCGGTGCATTGGAATATCTGATTATGATTGATGTCTTTTTATGGTTGCGAAATTAACCATAATATTCCATTCATATGCGATGGCGGGGGATAAAGTTTTCAACATTTTTTGTAAATTTGCACTTGTTAAACGGAAAGACATGACAGTTGAAGAGAAACTCGCCGGAGAGGAATCTACCCTTTTTGATTCCTGGGACAAGGAACATCTCTGGCATCCATATACTTCCACCATCAATCCACTGCCGACTTACAAGGTGATTTCAGCAAAAGGGAACCGCCTGAAGCTTGCCGACGGGCGCGAACTGATTGACGGAATGTCATCTTGGTGGTGTGCCTGCCACGGATATAATCATCCGAAGCTCAATGAAGCTGTCGCCCGACAGCTTGAGAATATGAGCCATGTGATGTTTGGCGGAATCACCCATGAACCGGCCATAGAGCTTGGAAAGAAACTGCTGTCGATGGCGCCACCATCGATGCACAATATCTTTTATGCCGATTCCGGATCCGTGGCCGTGGAGGTCGCGATGAAAATGGCTGTGCAGGCTGCTGTCAGCCGGAGCGGTTCCCATAAGAAGACAAATTTCGCCACCATAAGGTCGGGCTATCATGGCGACACATGGAATGCGATGAGCGTGTGTGATCCGGTCACCGGAATGCATGGCGCGTTCGGCAGTGCGCTCCCCGTAAGATATTTCGTCGCTCAACCACGCAGCCGTTTCGACGGGGAATGGAATGCTGAAGACATCGCCCCCCTCAAAAAGCTGCTGGAGGAGAAAAATGATGAAATCGCAGCCGTGATTCTCGAGCCGATAGTGCAGGGCGCGGGTGGTATGTGGTTTTATCATCCGGAATACCTGCGTCAGGCGCGCAGACTCTGTGACGAATACGGAGTATATCTCATATTCGATGAAATCGCCACCGGATTCTGGCGCACAGGGAAAAGATTCGCGTGGGAACATGCCGGTGTGGAGCCTGACATCATGTGTGTGGGCAAGTGTCTGACAGGAGGCTATATGACGATGGCCGCAGTCCTGACCACCAAGGAGGTAGCCGACACCATCTCGCGAGGAGAAGCGGGTGTGATGATGCATGGGCCGACATTTATGGCCAATCCGCTTGCCTGCGCAGTGGCCTGCGCTTCAATCGACCTTCTTGAATCTAACGATACCCGGCAGATTGTGAAGGAGATGGAGAGGGCGATGAAAGAGCTGCTCGCTCCCGCGAGGGAATTATCCGAGGTGACAGATGTGAGGGTCTTAGGCTCGATTGGAGTCGTGGAAGTGAAGAACCCGGTCGATGTCGGTGCATTCCAGAAGGAATGTGTCAGACGAGGAATTTGGGTCAGGCCTTTCGGGTGCAATGTGTATGTGATGCCTCCGTATGTGACACCGTCGGATGACCTGAAGACCCTGTGTGAAGAGATGGTCGGAATATTGCGCGATAATGAAAAATAACGGGTTTGGTTGTTATTATCTTTAAGCAAGCCGCCTTATGGGCGAGGCTCATGATTGTAACAAGACCCAAAAGACAGACCGATGAATTTTTCAGAACACCTTGAAAACCTCCGTAACGAGGGTAATTTCCGTGAATTGCCACGGATGACCCCTGACGGAGTGATAGATTTCTCCACCAACGATTATCTTGGCCTTGGAGCGGATGCGGAACTGCAAGACCGTTTTTTCGCAGATCCGGCTTCGCTGAAAGTGCCGATGACATCATCCGCATCAAGATTGCTCGCCGGTCGTCAGATTGAGTATGACAATCTGGAGGTGGCGCTCAGACTTCTGTATTCCAAAAGGCGCGGTGACGATACCGGTGCGCTCCTTTTCAATTCAGGTTACCACGCAAATACCGGTCTTATTCCCGCAATCGCATCGAAAGGGACATATATCATTGCCGACAGGCTCGTCCACGCATCCATAATCGACGGCATCATATTGTCGAAAGCCCCGTTCACGCGTTTCCGCCATAATGATTACGGTCATCTCAGGGAACTGCTTGCCAGACATGCGCCAGCCCACAAGAATATACTTGTGGTTGTCGAAAGTGTCTACTCTATGGATGGCGACCGTGCCGACATAGAGATGTTGCTGGGATTGCGCAGGGAGTTTCCCAATGTCTCGCTTTATGTCGATGAAGCGCACGCCTTCGGAGTCCTGGGCCCCCACGGCCTCGGCCTTGTGGCGGAGTCGTCCGCTCCGTGGGAGGTGGATTTCGTAATCGGCACATTCGGCAAGGCGGGAGCTTCGATGGGAGCGTTTGCCATCACCTCATCCCAGACACGGGAATACCTGATAAACACAGCCAGAAGCTTCATATTCTCTACCGCGTTGCCCCCTATGCAGATTGCATGGAGCCGGTTCACGCTCTCTCGGTTGCTTCACGGCGATGATTTGAGGGCGCATCTCCATCATCTTGCCGAGCACCTTCAGGAGGTGCTGAGCCAGTTCTCGGTAATACCAATCGAAGTATCTCATATACAGCCGTTGATAATCGGCGACCCGAAGGAAGCTGTGGAGTTATCCTCCAGATTGCTTTTCTACGGCATCAAGGCGTTGCCAATCAGAAAACCGACAGTTCCGGCGGGAACCGACAGGTTGCGGTTTTCGCTTTCTGCTTCGATGACCGACGAGGATATCGAGGTGCTGAACCGCGCATTGCGTGACCTCTTGCCGGTTCTCAATCCCCGGAATTGACCGATTGGGGTGACAGATAATGTCACCCGTTCGGCCATAATATCGATATAATTGCCTTCATATCATTCAATGGAAAAAGTATTTCTTGGTGACAATGGTCAGAAATCACTGATTATTCTGTTTCTTGGGTGGGGATTCCATCCGGAATCATTTGTCGGCCTCCATAAGCCCGGGTTCAACATATTGTTGCTCGCCGGATATGAGGGGCTGAACGGCCAGGAAATAGACTGTGAAATCTGCCGGACAATCCGGGAACATAACGCGGATTTCAAGGAGGTCATAGTGGTGGCGTGGTCATTTGGGGTCAAACCAGCCGCCGAATTTCTTGTCAAAACATCGCTGCCCGTGACGTTACGTCTCGCTGTAAACGGTACGGAATACCACATTGACAGCCACCGGGGCATACCACCTGAGATATTCAATGGTACTTTGGCCGGATTGTCTGAAAGGACACTCGCCAAATTCCGGTTGCGTTGTGCCGGTTCGCGGGAAATGCTTGGCAAACTCAAGGAAGTCAGTCCGGATATAGAGCGGCTGCGCGATGAACTGGAATGGTTCGGCTCACTTACCCCTGCCCCATCCCTATGCGACAATGCCATCTGGGATAAGATCGTGGTCGGAGAGGATGACAGAATTTTCCCAATGGCAAACCAGCTCAATGCCTGGGAGGGCTACGATGTGTTCACTGTCGCGGGAATGGCACATATACCCGATTTCCAATGGCTTATCGACACATTTATAGTTGACAAGGCCAAAGTCGTGGATAAATTCTCGACTGCCAGCCAGACATATACCACCAATGCTGTGGCCCAGCAGCTTACCGCAGGGAAACTGTATGACAAATTCCGCCTGGTCTTCGACCAATCGGAACTGAAAAAGATGACAACCGAGGAGGGGCATAAGCTGTCATTGCTGGAACTTGGCTATGGTGACGGGACATTCACGCGCACTTATCTGCGAGATTTGTCTCCACTTTGCAAGCTGCTGACATTGTCAGACATAAACCGCCAGGAGGATTCAGATTGGATTGAGGAGCGGTTTGATGGCCATCCTGACATCAATATCGAGATATTACAGGCCGACGCTGAGTCTGAGGATTTCCATAGAATGGCTATGGCGGAGCACTCCCGAGACATCATATTCTCCTCATCCATGTTTCAATGGCTGAACTCCCCGAGGCAGATGCTGAAGGTGTGTGCGGAAGCTTTGTGCCATCGAGGGATAATTGCTTTGTCTTTTTATGGGCCGGGGACATTGAAAGAGGTGAACGATACGGTCGGAAGCGGGCTGAAATACCATTCCCCTGAATGGATGGCTCGCATTGCCCGAGAATGCAACCTTAATATAGAATCATTGGATAGCGAGGAGGAAACAATTGTTTTCGATACTCCGACGGAGGCTTTGCGCCATCTGCGACTCACCGGAGTAAACGCTCTTCCTGCCTCCTTCTCCCCTGCAAAGACCAGACAGCTGCTTAACCACTGGCCTTTGACCCCAGATGGGAAAGCCTCGCTCACCTTCCGGCCGGTCTACATGATTCTTTCAAAACCGTAAACCAATAAGTTATGAAATATTTTGTATCAGGGATTCATACCGATGCCGGAAAATCTTATTGCACAGGATGGTATGCCAGACAGCTTATGGCAGAGGGCAAATCGGTTATCACCCAGAAATTCATACAGACGGGCAATGTCGGGATGTCGGAAGATATCGAAGTGCATAGACATCTGATGGAGACCGGTCTGCTTCCGGAAGACACTCTTCTGATGCCCCATATCAATGAGTCAGGCCAAATCGGGTCGATGACCGCGCCTTTGATTTTCACCCACCCCTGCTCTCCGCAGTTGGCGGCGCGTCTTGATAATCGAGGAATTCCCTTGGAAATTATTGACCGTGCGTCAGCTGAGCTGGATAAACGTTACGATGTCGTTCTGATTGAAGGAGCCGGGGGGCTGATGGTTCCTCTGACTGACGACTTCCTGACGATTGATTATGTCACCTCCCGTCAGCTTCCGTTGATAATGGTTGTCAATTCATCATTAGGTTCGATAAACCACGCACTCCTCTCATTCGAAGCGATAACGACCCGGAATATAGAAATGCCGTTGGTATTATATAATACACACTTTGATACAGACCCGCTCATCGCGGAAGATACTTTCGGCTTCATAACCCGCTATCTTTCCAAGCATTTCCCCGCCACAAAGATATTGAAAGTCCCATCCATTTGAATCCCGGATGTCAGTCAATCACAGACTGGCTATATGCCAGGGAGTGGCTCAATACAGTATGTGAAAACGGTTGCTTGCTGAAAATTTGACCTCGTTGAATTAAAAAATCGCGAAAAAAAGCCCGTGAAATTTTGTGAATTCAAAAATAACTGCTACCTTTGCACTCGGAAATGACAGAGGTCACAATCCAAAACCAAAGACAACGAATAGTTGTCACGGTCAAAAGGAGCGATGCTCGAGTGGCTGAAGAGGCACGCCTGGAAAGCGTGTATACCCCAAAAGGGTATCCCGAGTTCGAATCTCGGTCGCTCCGCAATTTTACCAACCTTTGGGAATTAATGCGTCACGCATTGATTCCCATTTTTTATATTCAATGTAACTCTTTATATGCTTTGAATGTTTAATCAGAGGGTGTTGATGGAGGTCGCGCTCATTTAGCTTTCAGAGGATATGTGAATGTAACGCCTAAAACAGCTTTACAAGCTTGCCAAATTATATTGGTGGGATAGGTGAATCTATGATTCAGTCATTTGCTTGAATTTAAGAGGATTATATCAGATTGGGGAGTCAGTGGCAGAGAATGTGCCATCATTGGGGTTGTCAATTATGGAAGCTTATGATTGATTTCAACACACCATTTTTTGAAATGATATTTGTGAGGGCATTAACGAATATGTCATATCGTTATGCCCTCACAAATGGCTTTTGTCACTTGTTGAAATTTTCTTCAAAGAATTTTTCTATCGCATCAAAAGGGATTACATCCTTTTTGTCATAGAGGTCGGTGTGACTCGTCCCGGGAATCACCATAAACAACTTGTTATTGTCTTTTCCGGGTATTACCGACAATTTTTTGTAGGCATCATTCCCAAAATAGAATGAATGAGCCTTCTCCCCGTGAATTATCATCACCGCATTTTCAATCTCTCCGGCACGACTCATCAATGGGAAATTAATCCAGGGAATGGCAGAGGTCGCATTACGGCCTCCGTTGGAGTTGAGAGAACGTGGATGATATCCTCTGGATGTCTTGTAATAATCGTGATAGTCACGCAAGAATTCAGGAGCGTCTTCCGGCAGGATATCAGGCACTCCCCCACCGAGCTTAGGAGAGCCGGTCCGATAATCTTCAGTGCGTTGTGCCGACAGGCTTTCACGAAGAGATTGTCTGTAAGACGGTGTGTCATCCGAGTCGAAGTAGCCGTTAGATGTGACACGACTCATATCGTACATAGTGGAAGCCAATGTGGCTTTGATACGGGTATCAGCGGCGGCCGCATTAATGGCAATGCCGCCCCATCCACAGATTCCGATGATACCTATCTTCTCGGAATCCACGTCATGATTGGTTACGAGGAAATCAACAGCCGCGCTGAAATCCTCGGTATTGATGTCAGGCGAGGTCATATAACGTGGTGTCCCTCCACTTTCCCCTGTGAATGATGGGTCAAAAGCTATCGTCAAGAAACCACGTTCTGCCATTTCCTGGGCATACAAACCGGCGGCTTGTTCCTTCACAGCTCCGAATGGCCCGCATACAGCGATGGCCGGCAATTTGCCGTCGGCTGATTTCGGTCGGTACATATCAGCCGCAAGAGTGATACCATATCGATTCACAAACAGGACCTTGCTATGGTCTACTTTGTCACTTTTAGGGAAAGTCTTATCCCATTCTTTTGTCAGAGTCAAATTCTCCATAATGTTTTTATTGTCAGGATTAGAGGCGACCAAGTCTACCTTCTCTACTGAAAAGGCCAACAGACAAGTCGCCAACAGAAGTCTTATGTTCATATACTATGTATTATACGAGATTCGGCAGTGTTTCGTCAGGCCACAGGAATCATTATCTTATGCCTTTGTCAGGATAAGTCCCACATTGCAAATTTACGAAAATAGCCTCACCGCATAATTGCTGTGAGGCTCAATTATAGTTTCTGAAAAGTTCAGGTTGGCAATCAGTTCAAAACTGCTGTCGGACTGATGCCAAATTCCTTTTTAAACGCGGTGGAGAAATGGGATGGGTTACGAAATCCCACCTCCATGGAAACTTCCACAACCTTTTTCTTGCCGGTATTCAAAAGTTCATAAGCCTTTTCAAGCCGTTTCTTTATCAGCCATTTTTCCGGGGTGAGATTACTTATTTTCTTGAAATCACGTTTGAATGTGGCAAAACTCCGGCCTGTGTAATGGGCAATTTCCTCGATACTGAGGTCACAAGCGAGATTCTCTTCCATGAAACCGAGTATATCTATTTTCCACGGTTCATTAAAATCAAACATTGTAGGGATAAACCTTTCATCTACCGCCAACAATGCCATCAACCCTTCTTGCAATTTCAATTCCATGAAATTATCTTTTGGCTTCACTTCCGGATTGAAATATGGAGTCATGGATGCAAAAAGGCTGGCGATTTCGACTGTCTGCGGCAGTTTTAGCACTGTGTTGTCGAGCTTTTTTGTGTTTGATCTGATTTTGTTCAGCGACAGCTTTCCATACATTTCCCGGAGGAAACCGCGTGTGAACATAAGGAAGACCCCGCAATATCGTTCTCCGTCATATGTCTTTTTATACATTGTCATATGATGGTCACGCGGGATAAACACACATTCCCCTTTACGCACATGTATCTTGTCTGTCCCATTGTCAAGTATCATCTCCCCGGAGTATACATAATTGAGCGCATATTCTCGGCAACGGTGTACACAACCGCTCAAATCGTCATAGAAAAAGCTGTAAAACACATTATTATAATTGAATATCAGCTTCATCGGACCGACATCTATTCCTTGATTCATTGCCATGGGGTATTAATGTTTGAATCTGCAAGATTAACGATAATTCCGAATTCAAACCGGTTTTTACAGGAACATACCTATTCCCGGTATTGCGTGGGATTCAATCCGAGGGTGCGCTGCACGTATCGACTGAAATATGCCGGGGAAGAGAAATGAAACATATCTGAAATCTGGACGAAAGTCAATGTCTTGTCTCGCAATAGTCGGACTATGTCAAGGGCTGTGTAACGGTTAATCCAATAATTGGCCGGATAGCCACTGACTTTTTTAGAAACTTCCGAGAGATATTTGGGCGTGACACACAAGGCATCGGCGTAATATGTCACTTCGCGGTTATGACGATAGTCCCCGTTTTCAAGCATGTCAAGAAACCGGCTCATCAATGAAGCGTTTTGAGTGGAAACGGTAGACTCCTTGTTAAGAACCGAATGGAAATCGAAGAAATCGAGAATGGCAGACTGTACCGCATTAATCAACAATTCACGATAGAATGTGTGATTGGTCTGGTTTAGACGGTAATCTATCCACCGGAAATCACGCTCACATACGAAACGTTGGTTGTCATCAAGGCTCATCACGGGATTGAGGAATAGAGACAACTGTCCTTTCATCCCATAGTTGGTCTGGGGTGTGCAGAGTTCTATGAACGGAGCGGTGACATATAAAATCCTTACGACGAAATCTTTCGATGGGTTGACATCATCCAGCAGTTTGCCTTTTCGGACTATCATCAGGTCTCCCTCATGGAGTTCAAATTTCTGACCATTGAAGGCGAAAGAACAATCTCCTCCAAGACACAGGGCGTGAGCGAGATATTCTCCATAGCGTTCTGACCCGATGCCTTCAATGGTATCTTTTATGATCACATCTTTGAGCGGTTCCATATGCGATACAAAGTTAGTCAAAAACGCTGAATTTGCAATCGTGCATCATTATTTCCAAAAATGCTTCATATAGTTGTATTACAAAAGTAAGATTTCGCCCGAAACTCAGCCTTGTGAATATTTCTGTATTTCCATACAAAATTTCGGGAGAATTGCCAAATCGTAAATCAATGTCAGGGTTACTTAAGGAACATCCAAGTGAATGCCCGGTTAAGACGTTGTTCCCCATATTGGTAATGGTCTCCGGGTACTAATTCAAAATAATCATCTATGCCGTGGCGGCGGAGATAATTTACAATTTCCACTGTGTCGGTCTGCACAGACTGGAAAGCTTTTACCTTGGCTTTAGCTTCCTTGTCTCCAAGAAGGAAATATGCCTTTCCGCTCTTTTGCGGAATGTCGCGTGACTTAATCCATTCGACAAATCCATCATACCAAAATGAGCCTGACAGGGAAATTATGTTGGTGAAGGTGTCGTTCAGCATCCATTGCCATAAAGTGAACAGACCTGAGAGGGAAACTCCGACCAATGTCCGTTCCGGGGCGTTGGTTATATGCAGACGTTTTTCCACCTCCGGTATAACACTACCTGTCAGTTCAGAAAGGAATCCGGAAGCTTTGCCCCGGAAATCGGGACATCCAGAGGGCACACCTTTGGCAGGCCACGGTGTGAGGTCATCATCCCAATCCATACCTGTGACAGCGACTATCGAGACTCCATACCTATCGGCTGCTTCTTCAATCCATTCTCCCAGATTGTCGAGCGGATAAAGCACATAACATATGCGTTCTGACGAAGCGGATACCGTTGTTATTTTGAGATTAGTTATCGTGAATGTCTGCATATTTCATCATTCCGGGCAATTCTTTGAACCCTATTCCTTTATATAACGAATGTGCGGTATCTGTTGTTTCAAGACAAACCTTGTCACAGCCCATCTCGGAAGCCTTTTTCACAAGCCATAGCACTATGGAATGTCCGACACCATGTCCACGGAATTCCTCGCGGACATATATGTTCATAAGATATGCGCACCGGCCTGACGGGTTGTCAGGTGACGGCAATTCTTCTGACAGGCATATCGCGCCGCATCCTGCGTCTATCCCGTCAGCGCCAGCAATGACCGCAATATGTTTGCCCAGTCTGAGGTGAGTCTGATAATATCGCCTGTTGTTTTCCAAAAGAGCTGGTGTGGGCTCTTCCCCGAACACAGTCCGGATCACCTCTCTGCGCCAATGCATCAAAGTGTCAATATCGGTAATTTCCCTGATGGTGACGTTCATTTTCCACTCCCTTCCTTCATTACCACGGGCAACGCCCTGTCATTAACCTTCCCCCGCAAAGTCAAGGGGATTTCTTCCATCTTCACGAAAAACTCCGGAACCATAAAATCGGCAAGCCGCGAATATAAGAAATCCTTTATCTTGCTTATCCGGCAATTTTTGTGTGACGGGACGAAATATGCCACAAGATACGCCAGACCATATTCGTCATTAAAGGCACGCACCACGCCACGCTCCACACAGGGCGATTCATTCAGAACGTTCTCAACCTCCTCCGGCTCCACTCGTTTGCCAAGTATCATCACCTGCCTGTCTTTCCGATGCAGAAACGCAATGTTTCCGTCTGGCATACTATAGCCCAGGTCTCCGCTGCGGTACATTCTCGTCCCGTCGGCAAGTCTTACGAAGTTAATCTGTTCGGGAGGATTGCCGAGATATCCGCGAGCAACACCCTCCCCGGAAATACAGATTTCTCCAGTCTCGCCGTCCTGGACTTCATTCAAATTATCATCGAGTATTTTCACACTGACACCTTTCACACCGTTGCCAATCGGGAATGTGCCATCCTCAAGAGCAATGGCGTTGTCAATGCGATAATATGTAGCACAGACAGTTGTCTCACTTGGCCCGTAAGTGTTGTATATAACAATCCCCTTTCCCTTAAGCCAGGAAATGTAAGCCCCCCTAACCACATCCCCGCCGCTTATAAGCAATCGCAGCTTTGACGGATAGCATTGATTCCGGTTCATATCGGCGATTAGATAAGGGAAACCGCTGATTTCCGTGACGCTATGTCTTTCACAAAAAGCCATTAAATCATTGAGACTGCCTTCATGAACTTTTTTCGAGGGTATGGCAAGAGTAGCCCCATTGAGCAATGTAGTGAAAACCTCCTCCACGAAAATATCGAACGAACAAATCGAATATTGCAACATCACGTCGCCGGGAGCCACATGAAATTCATTTTCAAACGCATCAGCATAGTTAACCACGCTATGGTTCTCCACTACTACCCCTTTCGGTCGGCCGGAAGTACCTGATGTGTACAGAATATAGGCGATGCCGTTAGCAGTGGATCGGTCGGGCAACGGCTGGGAATGGGGAAGATTCACGCAGTATTCATCATCGATTACAAATTCAACATTTGCGGAACGCATCATATAGTCGACACGTTCTTTGGGTAATGAAACCTCTGCAGGAACATATGCAGCTCCGCTTTTCAGCACGGCAAGCATTGCCGCTATCATCTCGATGCTATGGCTCATCATGATACCTATAAACTGAGACTCCATCGAGTAAAATTTCGACATTATGGCATTGGCTGTCTCATCAAGCTCACGATAAGTCATTGAACGCCCGTCTTCCACGACTGCAATGGCATCAGGACTGCGCTCAACCCAATGTGAAAATCTTTTGTAAATCGTTCTCTCACCCATATTGATATCGCTTTTATAGACAACAAGAGAAAAACCACAGGAATTGTTCAGGACATACCATTGTTTAAATAGTCAGAGATGCCCATAAATAGGTATGGCATCGCTGAAGACCATCTATCCTCCGCCGATGCCATACCATTAGTGGCTTGCATTTATTTGCCTACATTAGCTTGATTGTTGGCATTATAGCGGTTGCCGTGAATCACTATTTTGCCCAGGATTTGTCGATAACTGGGGCGAACACGGCATAACCGCTTGCCGGTGCATCCGCAGGAACTCCTGACAGTTCTGCCAGGTTTTTCTTTCCGAGCGCATATTTGGTCTTGTCGTCCATATCCGGTACAGGAGTCCCCTCCTTGCCTATTGTGTCATTGATTCCTGTAGCTTTACAATAGTTCTTTCGTTTATGAGCCTTACAAGTTTTGCAACTAAGCCTCTTATGATAGAGCGTCAGGGACAGTTCCCCGTCGGGGGAACAACCATAGAGCGTCCCGGCACATTTAATCCCGACACATTTGTCGGCTGGACTGATCCCGTACAGGATGGGCAGACATATCGTTGCGACCATGCTTTTGCCAGATACCAAATTCCGGTGGATGCAAAGAAACTACCGCTGGTTTTCGTGCATGGTTTCGGCGGTGACGGAGTGTGTTGGGAGACGACTCCTGACGGTCGCGATGGTTTCGCCACACTTCTTCTCCGCGAAGGTTATTCAACATACGTTCTCGACCTTCCCGGTCGCGGACACGCTTCTCGCACGATCAATGAAGTAACGGTCAAGCCTGTGGCCGATGAAGAATTCTGGTTCGACATATGGCGCATGGGAGTGTGGCCACAGTGGAACGAAGGTATCCAGTTTCCGAAAGATTCGCTCAGTGTGTCGAATTTCTTTCGCCAGATGGTTCCCGACCTGAGCAATCACAAGCTTGATGTGACCGCACTCGATGCGATGGCGCAAAAAATAGGCGACCATATACTCGTAACCCACTCGGCCGGAGGATTCCCCGGATGGATGGCAGCTATGAACAACACTGAGGTTAGGGGTGTAGTCGCTCTCGAACCCGGAGGATTTGTATTCCCTGAAGGCGAAGTACCCGAAGCATTGCCCGGTCTTACAGGTGGACTTGCAGGGGTACCAGTGTCCGTGGATAAGTTCATGGAGCTTACACGTAAGCCGGTTGTGATATATTTCGGTGACTATATTCCGGAAGCCGGGGCCACTACATTGGGAGGTAGCAATTGGGAGGTGCGTTTGAAGATGGCTCGTGAATTTGTCGATGCCGTAAACCGTCACGGCGGTAATGCGACACTTGTCGAACTCCCGAAAATAGGGATCAAAGGCAATTCGCATTTTCTGATGCAGGAGCTCAACAACGATGTTATCGCCGCCCATGTTGCGCACTGGCTAACAAAAATGAGGTTATCATACTGAGTTACATTATAAATCCGACAAGCAGCCACGATAATATGCCAAACTTTTGTGTTATGATTATCGTGGCTTGATACTTAAATCACACTGAACATCATATCGGCGGAAATTTTTCTGTTTCTGTATCTATTACCCGAATTTTGTATAACACTATGGAGGCAAAGAGACTGTAATTTTGCATCAGCAAATTCTCAAACCAATACCAATAAATAATTAAACCTATCACAATTATGAACAAACTGCTTGGATTCCTATTCGCTTTTATAGTGTTGGGATGTGGCACATCTTGCGCCAACGATGAACCGTCCCAGAAAGAAAACAGCAATAATACAGGCTATTTTGGCGGGAAGAAAACTCTCATAGCTTATTTCTCATGGGGCGGAACCACTCAACGTATGGCTCAGCAGATTCAGGACATAACCGGAGTGGACATTTTCCGCATCGAGCCGGTTGTGCCGTATCCGACTGATTATACTCCGTGTACGGAAGTCGCACTGGAGGAGAAAAACAGTAATGCCAGACCTGAAATCAAGGGTCTTGTGGAAAATTGGGATGAATATGATGTGGTCTTTATCGGATGTCCGGTATGGTGGTGGACTACCCCGATGATTATACACACCTTTTGTGAGAGCTATGACTTCACAGGTAAGACAGTCGTCCCGTTTTGCACATACGCCGCCACTTATCGAGATGAGACGCTTGCTGAGATTGTGAACATCACTCCCGATGCTTCCCATCTTACCGGGGAAGGTCTGACAAGCGGGAATATCAACGCTCGGAGAATACAGGCCTGGATTGACCTAATCAACGAGGAGTGGAATAACAATAATCCGACAGGTTCCGGCGATGCTGTGATGACCGGGAAAGTAAATCTTTGGGATAAGGGTAATATCCCGACGGTGACGCATGATGTGAACAATTCTGATGGGCCAGATTTCATTCCGAATCTCGAAGTGTTCACTGTCCCTGATGATGTCCGGCCCAAAGGAGCTGTCATGATTTGTCCGGGAGGAGCTTTCATATTCCGCAGTATGCAGAATGAGGGCTATGACATCGCCGATATGCTTACCTCGATGGGGTATCAATGTTTTGTTGTCAATTACCGCATCAACCCTTACACTATGCAGGAGAGCGCGACTGACCTTCAACGTGGTATACGATACGTCAAAGCCCATGCCGACGAATACCGTATAAACCCCGATGATATCGCATTGGTCGGCTTTTCGGCGGGGGGAATACTTAATGGCGAGGTACTGTTGAATTGGCGAGACCTGAAAAACGGGACCGCGCTTGATAACGCATACATTCCGGATGAGCTCGACAAAGTGCCGGTCGATGCGTGTGCGGTCGGTATGATTTACTCATTCTATGGACGATTAAGTGTGTCGATGAACAATATCGAGACTCTCCGCAACGCCAATCTGCCACCGGCTTTCTATTGCTGGGGCACAAGAGACGGGTTTGCCGCACAGTTCACCCAAAACGCCAATGCTGTCGAACAGGCAGGCTGTCGGGTAGAGCGGAAAATACTCCGGAATTATCCTCACGGATATGGGACTGGAGGAAGCTATGATGTCTGGGGACGTGATTTTGACATATTCCTGACCGGCATAATGACGGGAAATTCCGCAATAAACAATATTGAGCGAGACATCATAAGTATGTCTGACAAGGAAGAGGTATATGACCTGTCAGGGCGGAAAGTTCCCGCCGATACTGTGAACAATGGTGTCTATATAGTGAGAAGAGGACGTGAGGTTTCGAAAATATCAAGACGATAAATATGGAGTACAGGACATTAGGATTAAGCGGATTGCGGGTGTCTGCGGTCGGTCTCGGGTGTATGGGTATGAGCCACGGATATGGTCTCCCCGCAGATAAGCATGAAATGGCACGCCTGCTCGAAGATGCCGCAGATATGGGTTATACTCTTTTTGATACCGCTGAGATATACGGAACGGTTGATGATCCCCATGCCAATGAAGAGCTTCTTGGCGAAGCGCTACACAAATACCGCAACAATATTGTGATTGCGACAAAATTCGGACTTTCATTTGACGATCCGGATGGTATCGGCCCTCACCCGCTCATTCCGGACTCAAGCCCGGAGGCAATCCGTCGTTCCATTGAAGGCTCATTACGACGCCTGCGCACGGATCATATCGATTTGTACTATCAGCATAGGATAGACCGTGAGATAGAGCCGGAAGTTGTGGCGCAAGTGATGCGGGATCTTATCACGGAGGGTAAGATTCTTCACTGGGGTATCTCAGAAGAAAACGAAGATTACCTGCGCCGGGCTCATGCCGTGTGTCGTGTAACAGCCGTGCAGAACCGATATTCTATGATGGCTAGATGGCATGAGTCGCTTTTCCCGACGCTCGAAGAACTTGGCATTGGCTTTGTGGCATTCTCGCCACTTGCCAACGGACTGCTGACCACAAACTACGATGTCTCCTCCAACTTTGATCCCCATTCCGATTATCGGGCCGCTATGCCACAGTTCCAGAAAGAAAGTTTCGATCGGAATCAGGAATTGCTCCAATACATCCTGCATCTTGCCGATGAACATCACGCCACTCCGTCGCAGATATCTCTCGCGTGGATGCTCTGCAAGAAGCCGTGGATTGTTCCGATTCCGGGGACGAGACACCTTTGCCGGCTCAAAGAGAATGCGGGAGCGTCTGATGTAAGACTTTCCCATGAGGAAATGCTCAACATCGACCACACTCTCGACACGATTCCTATGAGCGAAGTGTTTGGCGGTTCAAAAATAGTGAAGCCACATACTGTAAATTAAACTGAAAGTAAGAAATTTTCAGGAGCAATGATATTGTCCGAACTTCATTAGACCAAAGCATATATGAGCCATAGCCTTATGTTATTGTCGGTATCTGTTTCCATTATTTCGGTTATTGCATTCTGCGCTTCAACATCATACGGAGGGGAAGTGTTAGATGTGGTGCAAGCCGGGAAGCATACCGCACCGGTTTATGAAAGGGAAAACGATATGGACAAATACAATCACCTGACAACTGACAACACTGTCGCCGACGTAGTAAACAATCGGGCCTTCAAGGGATTCGGGCAATATATCCTTCCCCTGGAGTGGCGTTACGATCCGGAGATGAAATTGAGAAATATCCCCTCTCTTCTCCCCTATCACAATTATGTGGATGCAAGTCGCGCCGTCGGTTATATAAATGACATGATTGATATGGTTGCCAGGGGCAATAAGTTGTACTATCCCCTTGGGCGCAAAGACGCAGGGCTGTTCTTTTTCCCGGGTAGACCGTATGCTCCTTTTGCTGTAATCTGTCCTGGCGGAGGTTTCTCATACGTCGGCTCCATCCACGAGGGTTTTCCTCTTGCGATGTCTTTAAGCAAAAAAGGGTATAATGCGTTTGTGATTCAATACAATGTGGCCCGTGGAGCGCAAAGCGCGGTGGAAGATTTAGCAGCCGGCATCGATTTTATTTTCAAGCATGCATCCGAACTGAAAGTCAGCACAAATGATTATTCGGTATGGGGTGGCTCGGCCGGTGCGCGAATGGCTGCATATATCGGCTCTTACACCCCTGCGGCTTTCGGTGGCGTTGTCAATGCGCGGCCAGCCACAGTAGTCATGGGCTATACCGGGCACTCGGAATATACAAGGCAAGATCCTCCGACCTATGTGGTAATCGGAGCCAATGACGGAATCGCAAGTCCGGCATTAATGCGTCGTCGTGTGGAGGCGCTGAAAGCTATCGGTATAGACTCCGAGTTCCATCTGTTTCCTAATCTGCGCCATGGGTTCGGGCTTGGAACCGGGACAAGTGCTGACGGATGGATTGACGGAGCCGTGAAATTCTGGGAAAGGCATATGAGTCCATCCCCCAAAACGCAATAAACCAATCAAAACAACAAATATGACAATTAGCAAGTATGTAGCAGGTACGGTCTGTGCATTATTTTGTTCATTGGCTGTATCGTCTCAAAAAACAAATGATATGAATAACAAACCTATTTTCCAAGATGTCGCCGTCGAAGATGTCCTCTCATTCAAGGGCAATCCTTACGGACTGGTGTATGACAACGCCATTATGGCTAACGAGCCGGGCAAAGTGAACATCCACCCTATCGCATATGACCTCAATGGTCTCCGCATCGCCGCGAATGTCTATACTCCGGCTGATTATGCCCCTGCTAAGAAATATCCGGCTCTCGTTGTGGCTCATCCCAACGGTGGGGTGAAAGAGCAGGTGGCCGGCAACTATGCGCAGATAATGGCCGGAAAGGGCTATATCACGCTCGCTTTTGATGCGGCCTATCAGGGTGCCAGCGGAGGTGAACCACGCAACACCGACAAACCCGCCAACCGAGTGGAGGACATACACCGCGCCGCCGACATTCTTGCCACATATCCGGGTGTAGATCCTGATCGGATGGGTATTCTCGGTATCTGTGGGGGCGGAGGATATACTGCCAAGGCTGCCCAGACCGACAAACGCTTCAAGGCGGTGGCAACCCTCAGCCTGTTCAATTCGGGTGCTGTTCGACGCAATGGCTTCATGGATTCCCAAATCAATGAGATACAGCAACGTCTTGCCGATGCCTGTGCCGCCCGACAAAAAGAGGCCGAAGGCGGCGAGATTGAATATGTCGGCGACATGAGCGGCATCACGCCCGAACAGGCGGCCAAACTTCCCTTCGACCTTTACCGCGAGGGATATGACTACTATATGGTCAACTACCGTCATCCGAACTCAACTTTCCGCTACACAAAAAGCAGCCTTATCGACCTCATGGACTGGGACGCCTCCGAGGAAATGTATCTTATCAATAAGCCCCTTCTTATGATTGCCGGGAGCAACGCCGACACTCTTTATATGACGGAGCAATGCTTCAGCAAAGCATCCGGGACTGACGATAAGGAGATGTTTCTCATTCCAGGCGCCACCCACATACAGACCTACTATGTTCCGGAATATGTCACCCAGATAAGCGACAAGCTCACTGAATTCTTCGGTAAGAAACTTTGACATATGAAGATTATCAAGACTATCATAGCTGCCATGGCATGCGCGCTGTCTCTCACTGCGTGTGCTTCAAAGACAACGACAGACAGCGATGCCGGGCAGCCTCAAAACGAGAATGAAATGAAATCAGTAATCATATATTTCACCCATTCAGGCAACACAGAACTGGCCGCCAAAGAAGTTGCCGACGTCACTGGAGCAAGAATGATTCGTTTGATGCCGGAGCAGCCCTATTCATCAGAAGATGTGGATTGGGTCAATGAGCAGTCTCGCTGCACCCAGGAACATCTCAATCAATCTCTCCGACCTGTCATTAAACCCATTGATGTCAATTTTGCTGACATTGACACGGTTTTCATCGGTTTCCCAATCTGGTGGCATGAAGAACCTGCCGTCATCCGCACATTGCTTGACAACTACCATTCCCAACTCAAAGGCAAGGTGCTGTATCCGTTCTGCACCTCCTACGAAAGTCCGATGTCAGAAGCCGATGCCACTTTAAGGAAAGGTTATCCAGATTTTGACTGGAAGACCGGCCTCCGTCTCCCTGCCTCCCCCGACCAGATTAAAGCATGGATTGAACAATAAGAGCGTGTTTAAAAAACAAATGTGAATGAGAAATGGGCATCCTGTGGATTCTCGTTTTTCATTCACATTTGTTTTTTAAGCACGCTCTTAATTCTTTTGTTATAATTTGCTGAATATTTGAGACTCTGAATGAATGCACATTAAGAAAAAACAACTAACTTTGTAATGAGACAGGCTATTGTAGATTCGATATAATTGTCTGATGGGAAAATATCTACAAATAAGCCTTTGACATAAAAATGGAGTATAAAATAATTAACAAGGTATGAAACTCATTCAATTCCTTTCGTTTCTATTATGCTCAATCCCGGTTTTTGCGACTCCTGTTACCCCGGATGCTGCATTGAAGAGATTGCGAGCTCAGAATATGTCCCGAGCTACAGGATCTCTCCAGACATCACATTTCAGAATTTCTAAAATTATGACTGACAGTTGCGGCAACAACACTGTTTATCTTTTTGATTCTAAAGACGGTTTTGTTGTTACTCCTGCAGATGATGCATTTCCTGCATTGCTGGGATATGGCGATGGCCAAATATATGATTCTACCGATAATCTCCCAATAGGATTTAACGAGTGGTTGCAATATATGAGCCGATGGATTTCAGAAGTCCCCGTTGATGAAAACGAATATACTGTCGGTTATTCTGTAGGGGATGCAATCGCCCCACTTTGTATGACTACATGGGGACAAGGAGAACCATTCAATCTGGAGTGTCCGGAATATAATGGAGAGAGGTGTCTTTCGGGATGCGTGGCTACAGCAATGGCTCAGGTGATGAAATATCACAACTGGCCACTACAAGGTAAAGGAGAGCTGACATACCGTGCCGAAAAAATAGGGACAGATATCCATACCGATTTCTCTCAATATACGCTTGACTGGGAAAATATGCTCTGTGACTACTCCACATCTTCCGCTACCGAACAACAGAGACAAGCCGTGGCCCATTTGCTGCGTAGTTTGGGGGGAAGTGTGCGTATGAACTATTTCCCGGCGGCTTCCGGTGCCGATATCAACGATGCCACTCAAGCTCTGCTGAAATATTGGGATTACAGCGACGATATCAGATATATTCGCCGTAGCTGGTTCACGCTTCGTAGCTGGTCTCAGTTGCTCTACGATGCCTTGAAGAATTATGGCCCGATATTGTACGGAGGCTTTTCGGTTTCATCCGCCCATGCGTTCGTTTGCGACGGCTATGATGGCGAAGGGTTGTTCCATTTCAACTGGGGATGGGACGGCAAGGCTGACGGGTACTTTGCCATTGACTTCCTTAACCCTGTTGTAGAGGATGAACCATGGAAAACGGGCTATAACGGTAGTCAGAGTGCCTTGTTGAACATTCATCCCCGTTCGCCGGAAAATCCCGGAATACACTCCTATACAGTGTGGCTTGATTCATACTATATCGACCCTGCAACACAATACGGGGATGAAGCGCCACATACCTTGCATCCTGGCGACAGCTTCAAGATGAGGGGTGAATGTGTAAACTACGGTCCGTTTGTAATTCCTGCCGGTTCAAAATTCGCTACCGTGTTCACATCCATTTATGACGGAACGGCAGTTCCATCCAACATTGTGGAACTTAAATCTGATCTGAAAATTTACGGCAGTTTTGACAGTGAAATGAAAATTGTTCCTGAAGGATTGTCTGACGGACTCTATTCAATTGAAAACGATTTTTATATCAGTCCTTCAGGCTGGGGGCATGGCATCCTTATGCCCGGTTCTACACGATATTGCGCTTTGGTGGAAAACAACGGCTCCGATATTCGGTTTATTGAATCCATATTTCCACCAGAAATAGAGGACGCAGACTTTCCGGATCAATTTGACCTAAACTCATCGAATGTGTTTCATGCAACCATATCCAATTACATAACTCGAAAACTTGAGCGTCCCGTGCGCGTCGAGCTTATACAGGATGGGATAGTGAAGGGATGGTCTCCATCGGTTAATGCTTCTTTAGAACCGGAAGGGACAATTGACTTGGAATTGAGAGTCGATAATTGGTTTTGGGAAGAGGAAAGCAATTCCCATATCGGTGAGTATGTCTTATGTCTGAGTATCCGCAATACCTATGGAGATATATGGATACCAATGGGACAAGGTAAAAAGGTAACAGTCTCAGACTCCGCCGGTATAGACGCAGTCAAAGTAGATGACATTTCAGATGATGCAACATACGACTTGTACGGAAGGAGAGTATCGGATGATGTCAATGCTTTATCTTCTGGACTCTATATCAGACAGCATAACGGTGTCGTTTCAAAAATCGCCATTCCATTCAGGTAGAGTTTTTTTGATAACTCCAGCAAACAACAAGTTTTTCTCTGCTTTAAAACCAATTAAATTTCCCCAAACAATATAGTTCCGCATATTTGGAGTATGCACACGCCGTCAATCGTAAGATTGCCCGAATTTCACCTAAGACCTCATGGCTTTGAAGTACATCTATTTTTCGAGGCTGATAATTTACGGCGGTGGGTGCTATTTGGCCTGCTTTCAGAATCAGTTGAAGTTTCTCCGGCTCAACCAGTCTGGAAGAAAAAGAGCGCACGACCAGTGCGCTCTTACAAGTTCGAGAAAGTCGCCTATGTTTTACTGGTAGAAGATTTTGGCGACAATCTCCCATTTGCCGTCCATCTTGACGAGCGAATGGAAGTCAGTGAATCCGAGGCCGTGCCAGTCTTCGAGAACCACTCGGACTGTAGCAGCGGTACCGACTACCTCCATAACGTCCACTTCATACTTGGTTTCAGGAGCTGCGCCAAGCTGAGAGACTGCGGCATACAGATCGTCAATACTCCCGGCGCAAAGTCCGCCGTTGAGGTAGCCGTATATGATTGCGTCTTTGTGGAATGCTTTCTTGGCGAGTTCGACATCGCCTGTGGCGCAACCGTTGACATACCGCATAACCACGTCCTTAATTTCTTGATAATCTTTAATCATATTATTTATTATTGATTGTATTTGAGTTCTGATTATAGGCTTTTGCCACACATTTCCACTCCCCGTTGAGTTTCAGAAGCAGAAGAAAGTCGGTGAAGTCGATTCTTCCTCCCCAGCCTTCTTCAAGGACGCGGACCACGGCAACCGTTTCTTCAACAGCAAGCACGTCGATTCGCGCCTTGAAGTTGTCGCCTGCGCCGACTGTGTCAACATTGTGGTAAAACTGTTCTATGGAGCCATGCTCAAGTACACCGTCAAGTATTCCGAACAACACGGCATCTTCGGTGAAAAAAGTCTTTGCATATGTACTATTACCCTCGGCAACACTACGCACGAAGTTCTCGGCGGCTTTAGCCACTACATCGTATTCTTTGATATTGTCCCTCATATTGATTATTGATTTGATTTTCTGACTGCAAAATTATTAAGGTAATCGCCACAAAACAAGTACCGAAAAATTATTCGTATATGGAATAATTTTTCGGTATTCTGATTTTCTGCAATATTCACTAACTTTGTACTAAAAATATTTTCTATGGCATACGAAAAGAAAATACCCGTGGATCTTGATTGCCCTCTTAGGTTGACAATGAGCCTCATAGAATCGAAATGGAAATCGTGTATTCTTGACGAACTACGCTCTGGTGAAGCAATGCGACCAAGCGAAATACATAAATGTCTGCCTGAAGCGGCACCTCGCGTACTTGACATTCAACTCAAAGAGATGGTAGAAGACGGTCTGGTGGCCAAAACCATTTACCCAGAACTACCTCCCCGCTCAGAATATCAGATTACGGAACTTGGCAAATCCCTGTTACCGATAATCAATCAGATGCTCCGTTGGGGAGAAGAACATTTTGAAATCTTTAAGAAGAAATATGGCAGCAAAAATTAAATTGTTTTTATCGCACAAATAGAACAACACACTCTGTTAGCCTGCGCTGGAGGAATTGCCTATAGAACTTGTCTTTGTAGCGGCAGTGGACAGTATAGCCTTTGAATATGTCGTGGTGACCGGATTTTAGTTTTTTCAGGACACTGCTTTTGTTTAAGACTCTGAACCGCATTATAGGCAACACAGGTTAACAGGAATGAATCTTTTCCGTATTGCGAATATAGGGCAAAGAACTTACTGAGGTCTTTTCACAACAATGCGTCAGCCTGTCTTTCTGTGATTTGTACGCCCCGCGATATGGCTATCCCGGCTGCACTTGGTGACCATAGCTGATATAGAGCCAGGGGGCGGCTTGTGGAGCATCTCAAACCTTTTGATTATCAGCACAGCTTGTTCAAACGGAGGCAACTCCATAATCGATCGGTTCTTCCTCCGTTCCGCGCTCCAAAGCGCGAGGCTATGAGGCATTCGCGAAGGGCGTTGCCGCCACAAAGAACAGAAACAGTTTTCTCATTGCACAAATGGAGCTACAGGACCGACAAACGGGCAGATGATTGTGCCTCCGTTATCATCGTTTTTAGCCTGATTGGGATCTAAAGCGATAGGATTAGATACGAAAAACCTCGGAACTGCCTGATAGTCCGAGGTTTGTCTCGAATTTTCCGATTTGGTTCGGTAATCGCCACAGGCGCTTTGCCACGGCAAAAAACTACATAGTGGAGGTGGAGGGACTTGTTCCTTGCCAGTTAAATGCACATATATCAGCAAGTTGCAGTTGGTTAACATTCGTGTGTAGCGAATTTGCAACCTAAATTTCTTTATCCTCACGCAGCCGTTTGCTGCGTGACCTAAAGGCATTCTAAAGGTATTGCAAAGATAATACTTTTTCCGATGATATTAAAGTCCGAGGGTTCATTTTAACCATTTAACCATTCTTAGGCAGACTGTTAAAATGGTCAGCGACCTCTCCATTTATCAATCCATTCTCTTATGGCTGTCTGAGGCAGTCGGGAATTTAATGCCATGAGCTCTTCAAGTTTGGTAGCTGCATCAATAGGAGATATAACGGAGTTAGCGACCATTTCATCAAAAAGGAATAGAATGCCATGTACCTCGATTGACTGTTGTTCGGCGTACCTGCGAAGGCGCCTGTCGCCTGTCAGCATTGGCACATTGTTCTTTCTTGCGTAATAGCATACCGAGCAATCGGGGATAGACAGGTTGCCAGAAACTGCTGAATACTCCTCAACAATCTCAGAGACCTCCTTCGACGTGAAACTATCTACCTTGATTTTGCCCGATGCAACCATTTGATTGAATACCTCCTTTTGCTCCGGATTGATTATCTCCGCTGCTACGAAATCCACAGTATGAATTTCGTATTCCAGCTCACACATTAGTCCAAGTAGACCAATGGAGTTCATATCAATGAAGATATTTGTGTCGTTTACGATTATCTTCATTGGTCAGACAAGTTGCAGTTGGGCCTTTACGTTATCGACTGAGGTGTTCAGCAGTGCCGCCGCTTTTGAGAAAGAAATTATCTCATCGGCAAGCGCACGATACACCATTCTTACGAATCGTCCGGAGGTTTCAGGAATCGCAAGCGAACGCTCTACCAACGAATTGAAATCCGGGAAGATCTTCTTCTTTTTAAGGTAGCCTTCATATCGTCGTCCGGTTATGACTCCATTATGTACCAATGATTCCATTATAGAATCGATGGAAATACCGTACTGCTTTTGAATGTCGGTCAGTTCAGCCAATGATATATCATGTCTGCTTTTTCCGAGCCTTGATTTCAGAACCTCGGAAGGCAGAAGTATCTCTCTGGCAAAAATGTTGCAGGCATCTTCCATAACTTTATTTGAAACATCATCACCAAACTTCATCAGGAGATGACCGAACTCGTGAAGAAGAGTGAAGCGTTTCCTCTCGGAAGTCAGATTGCAATTTATGACAATCAAAGGGATATTGTCATTCGCATATCCGCTTAATCCCTCGAATGATTCAGATTCGGACACCTCGATGATCTTAATACCATTGTCCTCTAAGACTTCGATAACATTGGAGATACCATCGACACCTAAACCGAGTTTTTGCCTGACTGAATTGGCAAAGGCTATCACATCACCATCATTGGTAATCTGCTTGTGCTGAAGACTAAATGAAGAGGCAACACCGGAGAGTTGTTCAACTTCCAGATAGCGTTCAAGTTCCTCACGCACTTTCTCCTTGACTGCAAGCGCATCCTTTTCTGAGAATCTGATCTTTTTGCGGAACATCACCTTGTCAACTTCCACAGTAAAAGGACGGAAGAAATAATCAGGTTTTACGCCGAGAACCATGCCGAGAGAAATCAACATCCGGCTATCAGGCATTGACTGACCTTTTTCATACTTGTTGATAGCCTGACGTGACACACTGGGCTGAACCGACTGGCCCAGCTCTTCCATGCTTATTCCTTTAATCAGTCTCGCTTGATTGAGCCTGCGACCGAATATATTTGAAGAGTCCTTACTCATATTGACTTGTTTTGGTTGACAAAGTTACTAAATATTTCTCACATGTCAACTATATACAAGTCGAAAAAGTTCATTATCAGATGAAATCTGGCTTTACACATGAACTCGGTATATGCAAATTATGAGCTTCGTGCGGCGGAGCATTCATCATCAATGGTGGCGATGACGCCGTCAGAAGGTGACGGTGCGCGCACTGACACCTTTTGACCGCCTCCCGCCAATGGACAACTGCGGAACACCGAGACCCGGCAACGCCTCCGAGATAAGCAACGGCTACGCTGATGCCTACTCTGAGACTGATTGCCGCTCCTCCGTGTTCAGTATCGCTGTTGCCTGACAAGGATTTTACGGTAGCTCCGCCAGTCTTCGATTTTTAATAGGGTTCAAGTCTGGTCGTCTCTACTTATTTTCCCGTTGCGAGAGGCATAGCCAGACCCGACTGTCTTCTTTTGGCTGAAGCCGTGTGAGGCGTTTGCCGATGGCCGCTCTACCTCACACCGCTTTCATCCTATTTGAGTCGGCTCACACCGATGATTGTCACTGAAGCGGAGGTGAGCATCGGGGACGCTGCTTTCACCTTTCCGTTCCATTGCCACTCATCCGTGTGCAGTACGCCGACTTCTTGTAATTATTTCAAAGACTATGCCACTCTCCACTTGTGATAGCAGTCCACGGGTTGAGACAGTGATAATCCGACTTCCTTACGTTGTCGGATTATCACAGACTCGCCCTGCCGGGACTGAGCAGTGCCATTTTACAGCGAAAGATGTAGTATTGGATAAGGGCGACCGACATCGTCAGTTTCATCTCTTGATATTATACGGAATCCTTTTGCTTTGTAGAAATTCAAAGCCGAAAGGTTCTGGTCGTTAACATCGACCTTTGTCGCTCCTCTCCGTTTCGCAAATTCAATGAGAGCAGATCCATAGCCCTGTCCGCGACGGTCACTATCTATAAAGAGCATTTCGATTGAGTCATGACTCATGCCGATAAAGCCGGCATATATGCCATTGTCAGCAATAGCGTAAAGATTTACATTCGGAAAATAGTCAGGAATCAGCACCGTCTTTATCTCATTGAAATCTTCTACTCTCAGAAAACTGTGAGTAGCCAGAACAGAACGCTCCCATATTCCGGCGAGCCTTTCATAATCGGCTTCGTTGCATTTTACTATTTCCATAGCACAAAATTAGCTATTATTCACGGGATTCATGCAGGTTACGTATATCATTTTCATTCATTTAGGCATATCGGTTATGTTGATGCCCGTTTTCACCGGTGCGGAAACTTAGCTCCAGTTATTATGCAGTCATATCAACATAGGAAGCCTTGCTTGCTCGGATTTATAAACGTGCGGAGCAGGGCTATTCTTTTGCCTTTTGACTGAAAAATCTCCAGACCTGCGGCTCGTATTTTTCAGTCAAAGGGCGAACAGCCCTTCTTTGCCTCCGCACGCTGCCGTGTCAACGAGCAAGCAAAACTTCGATAGTCGATAGACGCATAAAAAAATGTCGCACGATGAAAACGAACAACAACATATCAAATAGACGAGGCAGAGCTTCCATCTCCAGTCTCAACCGCATAAAAAGAGTTCTCCTTTGGTTGGTGGGGATAATCAGAGCAATACTCGGATTGGTGTTGTGGGTGTTTCTCCGACCGATATTCCGAGGCGTAGGCTGGGTCATCAGTCTTGTATCTGCCCTAATGATAATCTATTGGTTACTCACTTTATAAAACTCAACTGATATGGCTACTATGAAATCAAACAACGCTGCAATCGCAGCTATGCAGCAGATGCTCCAAGAGCGTTGCATCGCAGAACCCACATTCGCTATCAAAATGGCGAACCCGAATAAGAGTATGGAAGGGGCGATAAACTATCTGTGCTCACAAATCCAAAAGAGCGGTCTGTGTTGCGTTGACGACACCACCGTGATGAACATATTGGTCTATTACTTCGACGAGAACGAGATTGAGGAAGGCGGAAAAGTCAACTGCGATATCGTGGTATCAAAGCCGGAACTCTCCGATGAGGACAAGGCAGAACTCAAGGAGCAGGCTATGGAGCAATACAAGGAGGAGCAACTCCGGGAACTCCGCAGACAATCACAGCCGAAGGCTCAATCCAAGCCGACCGCCACCGCTCCCAAAGCCGGAGCAGAAATCAATGTTCAACCCAATCTTTTTGACTTCTAAAACTCCAAGACGATGAAACCGAGAAATAAGAAACAACAGCATATAGTGGAACTGAGTGGGCGACTTCGCCCGCTCACCACTCCCCAAATGCAGTGGGCACTCAACTCTACAATCAATCACTATGGCTACCGACTGAAATCCGGAATGTGTACCTGTATGAAATGCGGACACGAGTGGTTGGAGACACGTAACGGAATGTGCCTATGCCCCGAATGTGGCACACAGATTGAAATCAAAGACACCAAAGAGCGGGTAATCCGTGACAAGTCCTATTTTAACGTAATCACCACAATGGAAGGCTATCAGGTAATCCGTATGTTCCTGATGATGGTGGAAATGCGCAAGGGAATGAAAGCGAAACCCGCCTATCTTGAAATCGGCAGTTATTGGATTGACCCAAAAGGCGGTAAGACCGTTGTCGGTTTGCAGAGGACATTCGGCTATTACATAGACTCCTTCGCTTTCGGTTCTCCGTTGGAGATAAGATGCGACAACGATGCGTTCAATCACATAGCCGACCAATGGGTCTATCCACGCATCAAGGTCACTGACACAATCAAGCGCAACGGGTTCAAAGGCAGTTGCCACCATATCCACCCCGTGACACTCTTTCAGCAGTTGCTCTCCAATCCAAAGGCTGAGACGCTGATGAAGTCTAACGACATTGAGTTGCTCCGCTATCTCTGCCACAACTCCGAAGAGGTTGACAAATATTGGAACACAATCAAGATAGCCAAGCGCAACGGATACAAGGTCACAGACGCCAAGATGTGGTTCGACTACATCAAGATGTTGGAGCGTATGGGCAGAGACCTCAATTCACCCACGTTGATTGCACCAAAAGACCTCAAACACGCCCACGATGAATATGTGGAGAAGGTCAACCGACAAAGAGTGAAGGAGCAGAGAGAAGCCAACCGCAAGAAAGCGGAAGCCGACCAAGCCGAATTCGAGAAACTCAAAGGTCGTTTCATCGGTCTGACAATGACAGACGGCACAATCAGACTCCACACGCTTGACAGCGTAGCCGAATACTACGATGAAGGCACAAAGCAACACATTTGCGTAGGTTCATCCGGCTACTACCTCAAACCCGAGACTCTGGTGTTCACCGCCACAATGGATGGTAAGACAATCGCCACCGTTGAAATTTCCCTCAAAGACTACTCCATTATCCAATGCCGAGCCTTCGCCAACGGAATATGCGAGTATGCCGAGCAGATAGCCGACATCATCAACGCCAACAAGAAGATGATTGCAATGCGCAAGAGAGCATAAGTTTAACCGACCACCGCCTCCGGGTGGTGGTCACAATCCCCCAAGATTATGACACGAATGACCCAACAAGGAATATCGACCACACAATCCGGACAAGAGCAGTATGAAACATTCTACTCCTCCCATCGTGGTAAGAAGATAAGCAGAGTTATGTACGACTTCCGCACCCAGGAGGGCGACCTCTTTTCTGTAGTCGCTACAACCCTCAAAGAGTGTCGTCAGAAACGTGACGAGTGGCTCTCCAAACGAAACAAGAAACCATAGCCATATCTGTGATTAGGGCGGTGAAGTGTGATGCTCCATCGCCCTAATTTTGCCAAAAATTTCGGCCGCCACAGGCGGCGATACGCGCATTATTAGTGATGCGTATAACATAATCCAATATGAGGCTCTGTGATCGGTAATTGTTCATCAAGCATTTTAATAAGCTGTTCTTTGGTTACTATTACTCCCACATCGTCAGCAATAATCATATTCGCGATAATCATTTTTTCTTTTTCTTCATCAGAAAGCTCGCGCCATCGTTTACACTTCGTTGTTTCCCAGTAATCCCATGCACTTGCCTCAATCTCATTTTTATGACCGATACCCGCCGCAACTGCATACATCATAAAGATAATAATCCCGATGAAAATAGATACGGCAATAATGAAGGCAAGAATTATAAATATAATTGTTGTCACCCAGTCCATTATCTATGGTATAAAATGTTTTCTATTCTGTAATTTGTTCGCATAGCCAGTGTGATTGCTTCTCCGACCAAAGCAATGTCGCCGAGTAAGTAATGTCTTTTTTTGTTCCATTTTACCGTATGCCCTGCAATCTCAGCTGTTTTCAAAAGTGAAATGCGGAATTTCATATCATTGAAGTAAGTAGCTGAACCAATTGCAAATGCTGTACCGCTTGGGCTAAGATTCAGTAGTATTGGTCCGGCATCTATGTCCATGCCGAGCCAACATGAACGGTCATGATATTCTTTTATACCAGAAGCTGGAAAGGATTGACGGAAATATGCCTTTAATTTATCATATTGCTCTCTGGCAAAATCAGTGTCTGTCTTAGTGAGGAAATAGCAGTTTAGAGCTGAATATGACCCTTTTATTGGTGCCTCCATTTGCCCGTTGTCGTCAAGGAACGATACAAGGAGTCCTGTCTTATCATCAATCCATTCGGATTTAGCTCGATTTATCCAGTCTTTTACCGTTGAAGAATATTTACCGTTGTTAAGACGGGTATAATCAGAAAGGGCAACAATAGCTACCATCATATCAGGCACATAAACAGGCTCGTTGGGGTAGGTCGGCAGATTCAGAAGCGGGGACTTCAAAATGCGCCTATTCATCGTCTCGCAGATTGAGTCGTGCAGATGATTATATCTGCAATCTCCGCCAATCTTTCTGTAATTTCCAATCATCCACGAAAGATGGCTCAGATATGAGACATGACTATTATCCCCATCCAACGATTCGAGAGGGTCTTCGCCCCAACGTATTTTGTCATACAGACGCAGTTCCTGAGACTTGACAATCTGTATCAGAGAGTCAATGGTCGCGATTGATTCTTCTTTTGTTTCGGGGTATAGTTTTGTCATATTGGACAAGGCCTCCGCCAACATAGAGCAGGAGTATAATGCCCATTCTCCTTGAAACTGCACCCCGATACTACTCGGCATATTGTTAAGCAGCTGCCGAGGTTCAACCACTATCTTGTCTATAAGATAGTTTCTACGTTGGAGCAAATCATTCTTTTCATCCTCAAATGAACCATTGCCCTGACATGACCATGTTACCCATACTATCTTGATGAGCAGAAGCGATAAGACAGTAATGAGAAACATTTTATGTCGCAGTATGAACTTACTCATTCTCATTTCTTCCTATTATGATTCTTTATAATAGAGATGGCTTTTAAGGTTGCATCTTTATCAAGTCCATAATACGGATTGACGGTAACCAGTCTTTCATGCTGATCCTTATTGAAATTCTCTGAATTGAGGCCATCAATAATCACATAATTACACTCAACATCACATTCATCCAACCATAGTGTAATTTCATCACCTCTATGTTTACTTACGTTGGGTGTTAAATCCGTTATGAATCCCGGCATACCCCTGAGACGCCACATATCCAATAAATCTTCATAAGAGTCTATATATTTCCAGTCGGAAGTAACGACAATGTCAGCATTAGTCGTATCTATTATCTGTTTCAGATTTTCAATGCACTTTGGGTCAAAAACAGGGCGACCATTCTCATCACATTCAGGCAATCCATTACGTACAAGATACATGTCGTACGATGCTGTATCCAAAACACCATCGAAATCAATAAACACAATATTCATGCCAAATCATTAATGTATTTTATCTGTAAGAAAAACGACTTCAACGATAGAATGTAATCCAATTAGTGGCATATTTTGTCGGGTTTGCATGGATTTCTATCGGATTGTCGTTGGCATCACGATACCATGAATAGTTCCAACCCGGACCCATGTCGAGATAAAGAGCCTCTGTTGCTCCGACCAGTTGCAGATTTTTTATAAAATTCCCAAATTTCACAATGCCCTTTGAGTCAGCAATGGCAAGTTTTCCACCAATAAGACAAAGAGCACGAAACTCGTTGGTATTTGAAGCCGGTCGAGTATGAGGTATTTCCTTACCCTCATGAATCATCATTTCTTGGGCGAAACCGCAACCTCCGTAATGTGCTGCCTCTCTTAATGCGACTTCCATATATTTTGGCCAAGGAACTTTTAGGAAACCTCCTTGATAAACAAAATTCGGCTCTCCATTATAGTAAGTAAACACTCCTCGATTCCTTTTGCATAAGTAACCAGAATAGTATTCCCCACTTGACACATGACTGCTACTGATATTCTTATGATTAAACTCATCAAGTAATTCTCCCGTAAATGCTGCTTCTGCGAACATTATCACAGATTTATCGTCTTTTGATGGCATATCGCCGCACACCAAATCTATTTTAGAATAGTTAGGATAGTAAATGCGGAGTCCACATGTGTCAACAATCTCTACTGGTGGTATGGTTGGATATATTAGGTCATAACTTGCACATTGTTCAGAAAAGGATGGTGTTCCCGCAAAAAGAATGGAACCGAACATTTTCACACGAGCAAGATACTCCCTAAGTGAATTCTTAATTCTGTTTCTGCGTATTGGTGACGGTTCAGCATTATATCCCACAGCATTGATGTCACATCTTTCAGCAAGAAATATTGCTCTTTCATTGTGATACTTCTGTGAAATTAGTGTAACTGAATCAAGTTCAAATATTTGCCGGGCTTTATAAATAGAATTTCTGGTCGTTGTACCCTCATAATCAAGAATTATTCGTTCTATTGGAACACCTCGTGCAACCAGTGAATCACGTATAGCCCCAGGCTCATCACATCCATTCTTCTGTGATTGAGTATAGTCTCCGCCACTGGCTATTATAAAGTCAATTTTACCCGCTTTATATAACTCATCAGCCGCCTTGATACGATTTTCAAAATAGTAGTTGTGCGCGCCTCCGGGAGTAATCGGAGATGTAGCAAGCAACAACCCAACCTTATTATAAGGAATTTCCTCTACATTATCATAAGTTTTGCCGGAGGCATTCCAAACAACAATAGAGTGGCAGGCTATAATAACAAGTATGAGACAGGCTGTCCCAATCGCGAACAACTTGATAGTCTTCTTATGCTTTTTCATTCAGAATCTGCTTTATTAAGTTTGTGATTTTGTTATGATATGCTTCTCCTTTGTAGAGGTCATCAATATAGTATTCCGGAATTGATGAAAATCCAAATTTTGCGCCAAGTATAGCACCGGCTATTGCACCATTTGTATCAGCATCACCACCTTCGTTTACCACTGACAGTAGTCCTTCTTCAAACGATGGAGAATGCCAATAACACCATAATGCGGCCGACAAGGTCCGGAGGGTGTAGCCTATGGAATAGGTCTCATCAAGATCGAGAATTGATATATCAGGACTGTTATAGGCCGCATCCACCCATTCGAGTATTCTGGAGTCATATCTTTGAGCTATATCTTTTATTTCATCATAAGAAAGCTGTCTGTCATGCCATACAAGATTGTGGATAATAGATACTGCAATTACGCATGAGCCTACGCAGCGGGAATCGTAATGCGTCAGCTTACATATAGCCTCTGCCTGTTCTTCTATTTCGCTTTTGGCAAGTCCGACCACTGAGGTTCTCATCAAGGCTCCGTTTGCCGCACTCTGTTGGCGGGACAGGTCCCACCATAGTTTTGAGCACATCTCAGGATGTTCAACATAGTCTCCCATACACAAACCTTGTAAGTGTGGCTACCAATCCCCATTGGCTCACCGTTGAACCAATCCTTGAAGTTGGAGGCAACCTGATTAGAATTGAATCGGCCATTCTCGAATCCTTCAAGAATGCACAACATCATGTCTGTGTCATCAGTCCACGCGCCTTTCGCCCACCTGCGTCTATGCGCATCCTGAATTATCTGGTCATAGTTCTTTAATCCGTCGGGATAATTCTTCAAGACCTCGTCTTTGCTCATAAATTCCGAGCCAAGTCCAAGCGCATCTCCGATTGCCTGTCCATAAAGACAGCCAAACATCTTTTCCTTGATATATTGGATTTTATTCATAATTGCATACTTGATTAAACTTTGAAATAATCTCCTTTATATCAAGAGGAAGGCGACTAAGGCATTCCTTTAATATATAATCTGGAATCACCCCATAGTAAGCCGCCGCAATTCCACCTGCTATGGCAGCTTGAGTGTCGGCATCGCCTCCATAGGCCACTGCCATTCGTATTGCCGATTCATAATCCGAGCTTTCAAGAAATGCTATGATTGCTTCAGGGACAGAACCCTGACAACTCACATCGAAAGTATATCGAGGTTGTATATCAGCATATTTTCTATTCAAATCATAGTCAAAAAGAGTTTCAATCTTTGATTTTATTTCTTCTTTAGAGCAACCCTTCAATGCGAGATTTATTGCTAAGGCTGTTGCCTGTGCTCCCTTTACACCCTCCGGATGATTATGACTGACTGCCGCAGATTGCTCTGCCAACACCAGAGTTTCATCGGTTGATTTTGCAAAAGCACCGACCGCGCTCACACGCATGGCAGACCCGTTACCCCAACTGTTATAGGGCTGTGGCGCATCCTGTCGGAACCACCAATTAAAATTGCCACCGTAGCCGGCTTTCGGATATTTACGGCACCAATATTTTAGTTTGCCGACAAAGTCATTACCGTTCATCAGCGCATCAGCAATAGCTATTGAACAAACCGTGTCATCTGTGAATCGACTCTGGTATGTGAATAGTTCAAAATCTATCCTTTTAGTTGAGCAAAACTCATACCATGAGCCAATAATATCTCCGCAGATAGCTCCAATCAGCACTGATGAACGCCTATTAAATGGTACTTCTTCTGTTGATGTAAGACTTTCGAGGATAAGATCATTTATTGGACTTTTTTGTTCTGCAAGTATCTTCAAAGTCTTTTTATCTCTAATGCCATCAAAAAATTTCATGAGCACTTTATCGAAAACCGTCTCAGGTTCCACAACATCAAAGAGAGTCATGCAGGAACGGAGTTTCATTGCATCGGTAGAACCAAATACCTCAGTGGCGTTGTCGGTCTTTAATTCAAGTAGTGCATGACTGATTTCTCGTAGCCTCTGACCGAGCAACGGGTGTTTCAAAAACTCTTTAGCTTCCTCAACATTTTTTATTGAGAAGAAAATAGATGTCATAGATAGGCCGAGACCCGTTATTTGAGGAAAGATGAACCACATCCAATGGGTTTGTTTCCTTCCTGATTTTATTTCATTCAAAGCACGTAGATAAACTTCATTTTGTGCTTGTATAAATCGTTCAATCATATTCCGCTTACAATTTTATATTATCTTGAAAAAGTGGATATTGCCCAAAGGCAAGGTAGAAGAATTGTAAAGATACATAGCAGTCCTACAATCGACAAAATCAATGTTAATGTGGTCTTAATCCGTTTGGATTTTCCAAATAATGCTGTTATGGTTGATACCATAAAGCACAATGTGCTCATGGGACCAAGAATGCAAAAGAACAGTACGTTGATCAGTCCATAGGACAATCCTGTCAAATGACTGAGGTTTTCCAGAATGAGTATGCCCTGATTACAAAGCACATCCCAATAATTTACGACATGTACCATACTATTCTAACGTTTGACTTGTAACGAACTGTACATCATTGCACCGAGAGTGATGAAAAGTATCTTGCTCACGACATATTTCTGAATTTTCTTCCATTTGGGTTTATTTGAGGTTTATGAGATTTTTAGAAAGGGCAATCTTCCGAAAGATCTTCCTCTATCGGTGTTTCTATGAAATGTCCGTGTGAGAAAATTAAATCCGGTTCCTGTTCTTTGGATATTTCAAGATCAGTGGAAAGAGCCTTCTCTAGTTCTTTTTTCTTTTCAAGTATCTCCGGAGCGATGAAAACCTCTGTTGCCTCGTACTTATCCTTAAACGGAAGGATAAAATCAAGCATCAAACAATATTTTTGAAGGGCATTCTCCCGACAGGTGCTAATATAAAACCCATTATCCGAATGAAAAAGAAGGGTCTTCCAACTAAACGGTATTTCGAGTATCGCATTGGCTATTTTTGAAAATTCCCTATTCTCTTTTTCAAAGTATTCCCGAGACTCCTCATTCTGAGAATGATTTTCAAATTCATAGAACATATCCATAAACTTATCAGTCCTTTCCGCTGCAAATCCACCTTTCTTCATGCCAACCCTAAACTGCATTGTGTAGTTACTGTTGTCAGTATAGTCCAAACAGATGAGGGCACAATCAGCGTTACGGATAAGTCTGAAGTTCTCAGGCCTGACATATTTCCAACGCTCTTTTGCAGCTTCCTCCTGAAGCAGAGGAAGCATTTTGCAAAGGTCGTTGTAAGTTCTATAGAATTGCCATACAGGTTCTTTAGACAGAAACCAATCAATCGGTTTGATATTATTGGTAACAATATCAAGCATTTTTGATAAAACACTGTAAGCGCTGTCTATATCAGTATGCATTCTAAGACCTCTGTCACATTTACAAAGCTCTGCATCAATCTCAAACTGCCACACCTGAAGCATCAGCCATTCAGCATAGGAACGGAATGAGACGACCGGTGCATCTACGCGACCTTCAAAGAGGTATTCACTTAAAATACTCCCGTACACATCGGATTTTATGGAAAATGTATGGGTATGATTATTGTCATCGGTAAAGCAAACACTGATTCGGATGTATCCATTGTACGTGTTATACTCCAGATCTAAACACTCCGGCTTGATGTAATGCCATACACAAGCTGATACGTTTGCCTGAAGCAGTCGATAATCTTCTCTAAGCTTGAGAGCGGACTTTGAGGCATTATCGGGTATTTCATGACAAATATATTTCGGCGAATTGAAATCAGGTGTCATATCTATTCTTGAGTATGCGTGAAACCTACCGGGCGACGAGGCTTCTTTTCTTGTTGCTGTTGAGAGTTTATTTGTTGGAAATGTCTGCGGATATGTTCTTTGGTATCAAAGAAGGAGTCAAGCACTGCCTTTATAAATGGGACATTGTCGGGACATAAAGGATGAAGCATTATATCACGACGGCTATGCAGTCCTATATCTCCGTCCTCATCAGGAGCAGTCATCACGACAGTTGGTCCGAAATTGAAATTGGTAGCATTTACTGCCTCTTTTATTTTGGGCAAATCAGGGTCATCACCCTTTATTCCTGCCCACATAGGATCCCAAATGCGGGCATATCTGCCACCGAACTCCATATGAAAGTTCTCTCCTTGATAGCTAACACCAACAGATCCGTCTTTGTGTATCTCTGGTTGGCAGCCGAGTTCAGTAAGACATCTTAATGCAATTTCTTTGGCTTCTATCTCATCTTTGGATGTTACCTTCAATCCGGCACTTTTCATATTGTGCCAAATCCCCAATACCATACCGATAATGTATGGAAGTCCGAATAAGACAGGGATTACAATAGCCCCCCAGTTAAGAACATAAAAACGAATGCCTAAGGCTACTGCCACAGTAAGTATAACGGCTAATGTCGGATGAGCCCACTTTCTTAATGTGGAGTTTTCCCACCAGTTTTTTAGACTATCTGGTATATATTCTCCGCAGTTATAAAGTATAACAGCCGCTAATATTGCAAATATACCGTACATAAAGATGTTATTTTGAATGAGTAATGATTAGTTTCTTGCCGGGATTATCTATTTCGATTGAGCCGAGACGACCAAGGACGGTTTGTCCAAGGAGTAACGGTGCTTTCTGATTGCGGACAACTGATGCACGGACATTGTTAAGTTTCAGGCCCCCAAAGTCCACGTCACGAAGATTTACGATAGTCCCTTCGGTCACATCGCCGTTGGCATCGACAAATCTACCGGAACCGACAAAGTCTTCACGTTTGAGATAGCCATTCTTTAACATGAAGTTGGCTTCAACCTGAGATAAAGATACGATACTTGCCCCCGTATCGAAGATGAAGTTCAAAGGCAGTTCGTTGATGGTGCATTTTACCGAAGCGCAGCCACCATCGGGTGTAAATGGTATCTCGACCCTTTCACTCACCTGAGTCAAGACTGTATCGTCTCCGGCTGTAATCTCCGGTTCTTTTCGGAACTTTTCCATTAGTGCCTTAAAGCCCTCGGTGGTACGAAGTAATTCAAGGTCGTCATCTGACATTACATGGTGGAATCGACGAAACCCTTTCTCAAAGGCAGTACGCAGATTATCCAACGCCTTATCCAAATCTCCCAGGCGGGAGTAGAAGCAGGCTCCGTCATAATAGTTACCGCAGTCTGTAGAATCATTGGCAATGACTCTTTCCATATAATCGACGGCCTTTTCCTTTTCACCCAATGCAAGATAAGCGTACATTGCGCATGAAGATGTGCCGGGCACAGTGTCCAGCTCTATGACTCTTCTATATGCTTCCATTGCACCCTCTGTCTGCCCTTTGCGCAACAGCATATCTCCTTTGCCTAAATAGGCGTAGGCGTAATCAGGATTAAGCATGATAGACATATCATAATCTTCAATTGCAGCGTCAGTCTGTTGGGATAGATCCTTGAAGAATCCTCGGCGATAATATCCGCCAAAGAAATCCGGTGACTTATCAATATATCTTGTCCATTCTACAATCGCTCCGTCAACATCGCCTGACTCACCGAGTATATCGGCTTTAGAAGAAATAAGATCCAGATCCTCCGGTCGCATTTGCTGAGCCTGAGAAATAGCCTCAAGAGCATGGGGGAAATCTCCGAGCTCCCGACAGCAATCAGCAATCATTTCAAGGAAAACTGGATGGGCATCTATGTCGTAAGCCTTTCGGACAGCCTCAATAGCTTCACTATACATTTTCTTGCTGTTGTAGAGTTGACCGATGTAATACCACCATTCTGCATCATGCAGGTTCTTGACTGCCATCCCCTTGAGTTTGGTTACTACAAGAGTAGTCTGATTATCGGGAAATTCAAAGAGATAGTGGTGTGCCTTAGCATCGTTGTCAATCGACAGCGATTTTGTTATATCGTTGATGGCTTCAAGATACTTGCCAAGTTTCAGATAACTTTCAGCACGGAAAGCATAGCCGGAAGAATAGTCATCATACATCTTGATACATTAGTGTCCACTAAAAAATCATAAGAGTTCTTTGAAATAATTGAAATTCAATT